>TARA_R110000751_G_scaffold20113_2_pt1 | contig 25230 bp, 16 predicted proteins | sample TARA_R110000751 | Tara Oceans TARA_R110000751 (sample SAMEA4398001) | marine metagenome | biome: Polar Biome; feature: [MES] marine water layer (ENVO:01000295) within the mesopelagic zone...; material: water (ENVO:00002006), including particulate matter (ENVO:01000060) such as...... | reverse complement strand
GCGAGTGGTGGTACGGGAGTAACCAGTAATGCAGGTAAGGTGTTACAGGTAGTACAAGGAACAAAGACTGATACTTTTTCAACATCATCAGGCGCTGAAACAGCTTTTGTTGATACTGGGTTATCAGTAACAATTACACCATCATCATCATCTAATAAAATCCTCGTATTATGGAATATGAACGTAGGTGCATCTGCTGCAAATATAACTAATATTAAATTACAAAGGGGAACAACAGACATTTCTGTAGGAGATGCCTCGGGTGATAGGATAAGAGTTACACAAGCATCAGGTGGAGATTTGGCTACTTACGCATCAGATGTTGCAGCAGGACAATACCTAGATTCCCCAAACACAACAAGTGCAACAACTTACAGATTTGTTTGGGCAAGTAACGGTAGCGCAACTGCCTATATGAATAGAAGTGGGAGAGATCATGTAGGCACAAATGATGAAGACCCGAGAGGTGTATCAACAATCACAGTAATGGAGGTAGGCGGATAATGAATCACGAAGCTATATATAAATTATATCCAAATGTTATTGCTGTTGATGACTCGAGAGGGGCTATGGATAAAGACGGAAAGAAAGTAACCATAGATCAAGAATTAGTTGATGCTTGGGTTGACCCTAATGCTTATCAAGAACTACGGGCAAGAGAATATCCACCTGTAGCTGATTACTTAGATGGCATTGCTAAAGCTGATGACCTTCAGGTTCAGAAGTACATTGATGAATGTCAGGCAGTTAAAGCTAAGTATCCTAAATAAATAAAGAACTTATAGATTATTTAAAGGAAATATATAATGGCAAGTTCAGGAACATATACGCTGGCACCAGACATATCAGACTTTCAGGAACATGCTTTTAGGTTGTGTGGCATAGACGTTGCAACGCTTACAGATCGTCATTCAACCGATGCCAGATTTGCATTAAATATGCTATTTTCATTTTGGTCTACTAAGGGAGTTAACCTATATGCGGTAGACAAACAAACCAAAACAGTAACAGAGTCTACGGCAGAATACACCGCAGCAACTGGCACCCTTGCCTTGTTGGACGTAACGGTTACTAGAAGCGGCATAGATACAAATGTATTTAGGATAGACCGTGATGAGTATCAGTCAATTCCTAATAAGACAAACGAAGGACTGGCAACGCAGATTTTTTATAACAGAATAGAAAACAAGTTTACTCTTTGGAATACACCAGAAAACAGCACAGACGTCATTACCTACTGGAGGCTAAGAAGGATTCAAGACGCCCTTACTGGCGCTGAAACACCGGACGTGCCGTATGAATGGTATGCAGCTTTAGTTTATGGATTGGCTGCGTTCCTTGCTGATATTTATTCCCCAGAAAAGCAAGACGGACTTACGGCTAGGGCTGGAGCTTACTTCTTACAAGCCGACCAATTTAACAGAGAAAGAACGTCTACGACGTTTCAGATTGGGCGCTAATGGCTAAATACGCAAAAGGTACTCATGCAAAGGGCCGTTGCGGAAGATGCGGGGATAAGGTCGATTATCTTGATATGGTTGATGATGGGCAGTTTCCGGGGCTAAGAGTTCATCCTGAATGTAGAGACATTAAACATCCTGTTGAAAGGCCTTGGAGGGGAGAAGACGGGATTGCATTAAAGTATCCAGCTCCTGACATAGAGGATGATTCTGGCATAGGAATAAATGCCGTAAACGAAACACTATTGGATGCGCTATTCACTACTACTACAATTAGTGTAGACATGGAATATGGAATGCTGGGGTCTAGCGGTTTATCAGCATCCCCACTAAGCAGTACCTCAGAGGGTATTGGACATACGACAGTAACAACAGAAACTGAAACGAGCTTTGGAGGTGGCACTTGAGGCCAATTAAAGATCTTCCAATTAATCCCGGTCTAGTAACTAATGACACGGATAGAAGTCTAACTAACCGCTGGAAAGACGGAGATAAGGTTAGATTTCATAGAGGTCTTCCTGAAAAAATGGGGGGATGGGAAAAGGCGAGTACCAATCAATTTGTTGGCGTATGTAGGTCGCTACTTAACTGGCAGTCTCATTCTACGGTTAACTATATAGGATTAGGAACTCATCGCAGGCTTTATGTATACAACGCTGGAATTTTTAGCAACATAACCCCATACGATGAAACAGGGACACTAGGAAGCAACGCCTTTACTATGGTTGATGAGTCAGCCGCAGTAACAGTAGCAGACACATCACACAACAGGAGTAAGGGAGGATTTGTTAATTTTAGCGGAGCTTCGGCCGCTCATGGCATAACTATTAACGGAGAATATGAAGTTACCTCAGTTACAAGCGCTAATGCTTATGTAATAACTCATAGTTCCGCTGCGACAGCTTCTGGCACAGGTGGCGGGGCATCAATAGCTTATAGCTACGAATTGCCGGCAGGGTTTGAAAGTTCTGTCTTTGGTCTTGGTTGGGGAGCTGGGACATGGAGCCAAAGCACTTGGAGCACAGCTAGATCAACATCCAATTTTCTATTGGAGGCAAGAATATGGACGTTAGATAAGTGGGGAGAAGACTTTATTGCGTCTCCCACCAACGGAAAGATATATGTATGGGATACTAGTGGAGGCACCGGGGCAAGAGCAGCAATAGCTCATTCCAACGCCCCTACCGTAAACAACTCTATTATGGTTTCCCCAGAAAATCAGCACCTTGTTTCTCTTGGTTCTCAAGTTGGCTCTAATGAAGAGCCAATGTTAATTAAATGGAGTTCTAGTGAGGACTACACAGCTTGGACAGCAACCTCTACAAATACCGCAGGATCTAAGCGCCTTAATCTTGGAAGCGAGATAGTATGCGGAGTAAAAGGTAGCAAGGAAATTTTAGTGTTTACAGACACCCATGTATATTCAATGTTTTTTACGGGGCCACCTTTAATTTTTTCGTTTAGTCCAGTTGCTCATAACGGTGGAATAAGAGGAAAAAATGCAGCCAAAGAATATAACGGAGTTGTTTACTGGATGGGAGAAAAGAACTTTTATTTTTACAATGGAAATGTAAATGTTTTAAATTGTGATGTATGGGCTAAGATTTTTGATGATTCCAATTATACCCAGAGAGCCAAGACAATTGCCGCCGTAAACTCTAATTTTGGAGAAGTATGGTGGTTTTATGTTTCTGCTGACTCAGAAGAAATAGATAGATATGTTGTCTTCTCTGCGGTAGAAAAGCATTGGACATTTGGGGAGTTATCTAGAACATGCTATGTTGGAGACTCTAGTCTTTTTCCTCGTCCATTTGCGACGAGTAACGGTTATTTATATGATCATGAAGTAGGGGTGGATGATGATGGGTCTGCTATGGCCTCTAGCCTATCTTCTTACGACATGGAAATAGGAGACGGGGATGAGATGGCGCACGTTAGTATTCTGCTTCCTGACTTCAAAGTTCTAACTGGATCTATTAACGTACAAATGAAGGCCAAGCGGTACGCTCAGTCAACCGAAGAAAGAGACGGAGAGATAGTTAACGTTACGTCTACAACAGAGTTTATTAACCCACGAATCAAGGGGCGCCAAATATCTCTGCATTTTACCACCACTGATGCGGGAGACGATTGGCGGCTTGGCACAACAAGAGCGGGATTTAGGCCACACGGTAAAAAATAATGAAAGTTAACTTTGGAAAAATAAATGGAGAACAAGATTTAACCCCGGACAGGTTAAATCAGATCCTGTCCAATATTCAACATGCGTTCCAGTTCGTGCAGGATAACAAAGAAGGGGATACTCTTTACAAAACTCAAGACAACACTATTGAGGGCGCGAATACATTTTCAGGCGCGAATACATTTTCAAATACAAATACATTCTCTAATACATTAACTATGTCGGGGGCGGCAATTAATCACGCTACCGTGGCTTCCGTAGCTTCCGCCACCGCAACTGGAATCGGAGCGGCGGCGTCTAATAATATTTCTATTGCTGGCACTACAACAATAGCTGGATTCGATGATATTGCGATTGGAGTCACTAGAAATATAGTATTTGCAGGGGCTTTGCAATTAACTCACAGCTCGGCCCTGCTACTGCCTAATAATGGCAGTAACATTGCTACCGCTGCAAATGACACATGCGAAGCATCTCAGACCGGAACGGGCGGATCACTTGCTTGGAGAATAACTAATTATCAAAGAGCGTCAGGAGTGCCATTATCGGAAACAGCAACACCAGCAGCAAGCGCCTCTACTGCCGGAATAGCGGAATTAGCTACCGATGCCGAAGCCCTTGCTGGCACAGACGCAACAAGAATAGTAACTTCTGCTTCGCTTGCATCGTCAAAATCATTAGGCTCCATTGGATTCCAAAAATTTCCCGGTGGACTGGAAATAAAATGGGGAGTCTCAAGTTCAGTAGCTCAAGATAGCTCTCTTACCATTACATATGCCACAGCATTTACTACTGCTACTTATTCGGTGGTCATAACTGGGAATGGTGGTTTAACTATAGCCGGCCAAGGAGAAGACACGGTTGATTCTATATCTGCTTCTCAGTTTATTATCAGGCACGGACAAGACGGGGCTCGGACATTTAACTGGATTGCAATTGGCAAATAATACGCAAAGTGGAAAGTGTTTCCACTTTTTAGATTAGCACAGGAGTTTATATGTTTAACGCAGTAAAAAGAGTACAAGAGAAAGGACTTACAAATATTCGCTGTTTTGAGCCGCAGGACACAGGTCTTCTATGGGGAGTGTATAAAAACGGTAGACTGCCGCAATTAGCTAAAGGACTGAAAGCAGAAGAATTTAGCGGACATATTCAATTTCTGATAGGATCACATAATTCCCATTGGATAGTAGAGGACAGTGGTGTTGCAGTAGGCGCGATGTTTATCCGAACTGACGGTTGGACGATACAGCCACATGTAGAATTTTTTAAAGGAGTTTCTCCTGCGGCGATTTACAGATCTTACATGACCTTCTTTAGCGACTTAAAAGGAAAAGATTTTCAAGGCCAATGTGAAGTTAGATGTCTGGAGAATGTTAGAGGGGTATTTAATAGAATGGTCATGCGAGGCGTTTTGGAATATGTGGGAGAAATTAAAGAAGGCAGCCCAAGCGGGACGTTATACATATATTGCAGTAATAAGAAAGGAGTACAGTTATGATAGGCGGACTTCCAGAAGAGGCGTTAGCTCTTGAACAAGAGCAGGGCGGGTTGCCACAACAGCAGCCAGCTCCACAACAAATGGCTCCACAACAGCCAGCTCCACAACAGGCAGCTCCACAACAAATGGCTCCTCAAGGCGGCGCATTAGCTCCGCAACAAGCTCCTCAAGGTGGCGCATTAGCTCCGCCAGAAGCAACTCAACAGGGTGGCAACGCCGGGTACAACGGAGTAATAGAAGCCTTTGGTAGGCAAATAGAGGTGATAAATGGAGTAGCTGTGTGGGATCAAGAAAAATACTTTGTCTCAGACGACGGAATGATGGTTATAGATGAACAGGATATGATTGTGGGACGAATTGAAAATGGGCAATTTATAGAAGCCGATGACGCATATATTGAAGAACTCCGCGCTCAAGGCATGGTAGAGGAGGGAGCATAAAATGGGCGGATTCATGAAAGCCAAGAAATCAGGGATAGCTAAGGCACAAAAGGCAGCCAGCTATAAAGCATTAAATGCAGCAGGACGCTTTGATGAGTTAGGGCCAATAGGGCAGATGCCCGGCACTGAGGAAGCTATAGATCTGGCAAGGGCTAATATAGGTCAATACCAGCCTTATAATGCAAAAGCTGAAGGCTATATAGATCAGTCAGCTCTTGGCGTATCAGAAGAGGATATTGAAAGATATACAAACCCATACATACAAAGTGTACTAGATTATTCCATTAAAGATATGGAAGACGCTAGAGCAAGGCGTGAACAGGAGAGCAGAGCTATAGCTTCTAAAAGCGGAAATGACTTTTCTTCTGTAAGCGGCCCAAATCGCTATCAAATAGAAAATGATCTTTTAAATAGGTCTTATCTTAGGGAAGTTGGCGGCCTAAGTGCAAAAGCACGTACCGAAGCCTATCAAAATGCACTAAATGCGGCAACACAGGAAAAGGGCAGGCAGGCAAATGCAGGGACAGCTACTACTAATCTTGGCATAACAAATCAAAAGCAGGGGATCGCAGACGTAGGTTCTTTAGCATCAGTCGGCCAAATGGAGGCAATCCCAGAGGAAAATAAACGGCTACACGAAACTAATACAGTTGCCAATTACGCCTCAGCAATCGGTGCAGCGGCGCCTTCAGTAAAAGAATATCAAAAAACAAGTATATTAAGTCAAGTTGCTGGGTTAGCTGGCGCAGCGATGACGGTTGCAGGCCCACTCATGGGCCCAGTAGGGATGATGGGATCATTGGGGTCTATGGGATCTATGTTTGGTGGCGCTGCTGCTGGGGGAGCTTCTGCAAGCAGCCTTATGGCTGGCGGGTTTGGCACTCAAATGGCATCAGGCATGGGCGGTTCTGATATTAGAATTAAAAAAGACATTAGAAAGGTTGGTGTACATCCACTTGGTATTGATTTGTATGAATGGACATATTTATGGGGCGGAAGAGCAATGGGAGTAATGGCTCATGAGCTGGTAAAAGTGATGCCGTCCGCAGTAACTCAATTTATGGGATATGCAATGGTTGATTACGCAATGTTAAACGGAGTTAAAAATGGATAACAATATGAACACAAGTCCATCTAACATCTTAGATAGTATAAGTGGGATAGACAATTTAGATTCTCTTATTGACTATAATCTCGATAAAGTTGGTTCAGAAGGCGGCCTTCAAAAGACGGATAAATTCGATCAGATAATTGATGCGTTTAAGCCAGAACCAACTGCACCTCCTGCGGGCGCTATTCAGGATGGCAAAATGACTCCAGAGCAACTTGCGGAATTTGATGCTAAAAGGGCTAAAACACAAGAAGAATTTGATAACGCAAACCGCAATTTTCAGGAACAACGGGGGGCTTTAGCAACTCCTGCTCCTGTAACAGAACCTACGGCGGGAGCGCTAACTCAACAAGCTCCGGCAGTAGCTCCGGTAGTAGCTCCGGCAGTAGATCCGCGAAACAATCCAAACCCAAAGCCTTTTGCAGATCAAACAATTGCGCCTGAAGAAAAAGCGGAATTAGAGAAAAAAGCAGAAGAAACTGCTGCAAAATTACAAGGAACTACTTTACAAGAAAAGTTAGACAATCTTTCTAAGGTATTTGAAACAAGAATGAGTGAGGCTCAAAAGGTAAAATATAACCAATTGTCTCCTGAGCAATCAAAAAATGTGCAACTTCGTTTTTTTCTTAGCCTGATGGAGCACGGTTCAAAGAAAAACGCTACGTTTGTAGGATCAGTAGGCGCAGCAGGAAGAGAAGCTCTTGATGCTAAGCGTGTAATTACACAACAAAACAACCTAAACGAAGAGAAAAGATATTCTAATAACATAGCAAATATTAAAGATGTAACTAAAATGGATCTTAAGAAATTTGAATTAGCAGTTAATGAAAAGAAATGGGCGGCACAACTTGAAAAACTGGGTGGACGAGGCGCATCGTTTATGTCTGATGAAATGGGGAACGCATATGTAGTAGGGAGAAATGGAGTTGCCGTAGCAATTGTAACCTCTGACGGAAAGCCCCTTAAAATGAAGAAAACAGCAAAAGAAGGAAAAGATGTATATCCTAAAGAAGAAATATATCGACAAAAAATAGAGGCGGCACTTAGAAAAGACGGAAAAGGAACAGATGAAGATGGAAACAAAATACAGTATACTGAGAATGAGATAGAGTCAATATCTAGAGAGCGTGCCGGGATGCCTCCTAAACCAACAAAACTACAGAAGATGCTAAGCCAATTTCCTGCGGGAGAGGTTAGAGACAAAGCAGAATTACTTGTAAAAGAGGCGAAGAAATTAATAAAAAATATAGGAGGCTTGCCGGGAGCTCATGGAGCAGAAAATCGAGCAGAGAATATTACAAACCAGTTACGAGATCAATTGGCTAATTTAGCGAAGCAGTAGATTCTATTTACAAGTGAGCCAAAAATAAATATGGATGACTTAGATCTTATTTTACAAGAAGAAGATTCTTTCTCAGGCGACGGCGAACAATCTTCGTCTTATGACCCGCTTGACGCTATTCTTCAGGAAGGAAATCAAAATGCCGGTTCTTTGCCAGCACCTAAAGTCGAACATGCTCAAGAAGAAAGTAGTTTATTAGACGATGCCGGAGAGGTTCTGAGCGACGTAGGTATTGCTGCCGCCAAAGGCATTGTAGGGGTTGGCGAGGCCGCCACAGGGCTTGCTAGTATCCCCACTGGGGGCGCAGCAGGAAGGTTCGTTAAAGATGATCTAGGGGTCGATTTTGAGGGAATTCAAGAATCCTTTAGTAGCCACTACTCCTCAGACCAAAAAAGAGTAAATGAAGAAATAGCGAAAACAGAAGGATTTACAGACACCGCTTTAGCCTACATAAGAAACCCCGCAAGAGGTATTGGGATGGGGGTAGTAGAAGCGCTTCCTGCTACCGTTGTGGGTGGAGCAGTGGTTGGTAGAGGAATTATGGCGGCGGCAGGCTCTAAAGTAATGCCGAAGTGGGTTACAAAGGTATTTGGTAACAGCCTTGTTGCAGCCGGCGCTGGCGAAGGCGTGGTCGCTTCAGGAATGTTTGGGCAACAAATACAGTCAGAAGATCCAGAAGGAAGAGTATCTCCAAAACAGGCTTATTTCGCTCTCGCTAGTGGTATGTTTACTGCATTATTTGGGATTGCTGGCGGCAAGTTAGCGGCGAAACTAGGAATTATTGACCCAGACATATTTCTAACAGGCGGAAAGCGTGTTAATCCAGCCAAAATAGGCAAGCTGCGAGGCATAGGCGGCGCTATGTTGACAGAAGGGTTGTTTGAAGAATTTTTTCAGTCTACCCAAGAGCAGATCATGATGAATCTTGCTCAAAACAAACCTTGGGATGAAGGGGTAGCAAAGGCTGGGGCGTCAGGTATGATGATTGGTATGGGTATGGGTGGAAGCGCTCAAACACTTAATGTGCTTGCCGGAGGAGCTCCTGCTGATCCTACGAGTAATGATCAAGGGCCGGTAGACTCTAATGTGCCACCTGCGGAGATTATAGTTACTGCGTCTGGGGACGAGGTTGATCGCGTGGAAGCGGAAAAGTTTATACAATCTCTGCCGGAAGATGAAAGAGAGGCAATGCGAGAAAGTATATTTGGTGTGCCAGAAACTCCTGCGCCTCCTACTCAAGAAGAATCATTTGACACAGGGGAAGAAAAGAAGACTCGTACCGCAGCAGAAGAGCTAATTACTAATGAAATAAATAGGGCAAATGAAGGTATAGATAGCACTACAACAGAAGAAGATGACGATGCTGAAGCGTTGGAAATAGATGATTTATTATTCCCAGAGATTGAGTCGGGCGAAACAGACATTACTATACCGGAAACACAAGAGACTGTTGAGGATCAAGCTCCGGCAGTAGAAGATGTACAGCCTGTTAAACCTATTTCTGAAACTCCTATACTTAAGCCTATTGCGACTGAGGAAAAAGATCTTCCTAAGAAGTTAAGTGAGATGACGGCCGAAGAAACTGCTGCCGACATGGCTGCCAAACCTGTTGCTGAAGCAGCGAAAGAGGAAGCTATAGATGATAGCGGCACAGAGACAATTGCCGTATATGATACGCTTGGTAACGCTCAAGAATTGCCTGTTGTTGACAGGTCTGATACGGGTGCAATCCTAGTAAAAGCTGCTGATGGCAATGAAGTAATTTTAGACCAAGGTGAGCTTTCAGAAAGAAACATTAACGATAAAGATTTTAAGTTAGAAAGTGTTGAAGGCGCTCCATCTGTTTCCGAACTTGATGATTCAGCATTGCAGACTGCTTTTAACCTTGTAGAAATAAAGAGGAAGGCTTTTGAAGAAGCAGGAGAGACTAATCAGTCGCTTTATTTTGATGTTATTAGGGAACGTAATGCTATTAAGGTGGAGCAAAAGAGAAGAGCCGCGCCAGCAGAAACAGAGGAAGCTATAGAGGAAACAGAATTAGAGGCAGACCCTATAGTCGAACAAACAGAAGAAGATGTAGAGCCAATTAGTGAGGTACAAGAACCTGTAGCAGAAGAAGCTGAACTTGATGAAAAGGTGAAAGAATATAAGGGTGTCGCATATTCTAAGAATCGTAAAGATGCTGAAGCACGCATGAAGAAATTTGCACCAGAAGGAAGAGTTGTTGGATACGAAAGAGGTTATGCTGTTCAAGTTAGAATATCAGGCCCATACCTTGACAAATTTGGAAACTTTAAAGAAGTTGAACTTGATGAAGCAGAAGAACCTATAACACAAGAACCTGAAGTAGACGCGGTTTCCGCTACTGAGGCGCCAACTGACGAAGAAAATAAAGCCTCTGTTATAGAGCAGTTACTACAATCAAAAGGGAAAGGAATATCTGGCAAAGATAACAAAGATATTAGAGAAGCCATTATGACCACTTTGTTAGGGCGCAAGGTAAAGCGCTCTGAGAAAAGTGTGACCAACGTAGAAGAAGCTCTTAAGAACCTATTGGGTGATGACTGGGCGAAGTACAAGTATGAAGATGCAAAAATTCCTGTTAAGTTTACTGGTAAGAATAAGAAAAAATTAGAAGATTACGGTGTATACGTACCCGGAATGAAGAAAGAAAACTTTGTTAAGAATTTAGCAAGCGCTGACGCAAAGAAAATTATTAATAAAACTCCAAAACCAGTGTCATGGAAGATAGACACTTCTCCGTCCTCTACTTCTGGTACAGCAATAGCACTAGAGCAATTTAAAATTGAAATTGACGGGTTTGTTGATGCTCTTGGTCGTAAACTTGGCGGAAGAATGGGGCGGTACTCTACTTCTCCTAAGAACACGGTCATTGAGTACTCAGAAAAAGAGTTTGTATCTTTAAAATACAACAAATCGTTTGACAAAACACCAGAAGAAGGAGAAGAATTTTATTCGTCTCGTAATTATAAAAAAATTACTTATGAGGGGGCTTACGAAACGGTTGATGAAGTGTCTACGAATGTAGATATTGTAACTGGCATCGAGTGGTTGCGTATTAAGGCTGCTGAATATTTAGAGATGATGGACGGATTAAGGGCGGCAACTCAGAACGCTACAACTGTGGAACAGGCAAGAAGCGCCTTGCATACGTTACTAATAGAAAGTGAAACCCCTTCTAAATTAATTCCAAGTCAGAACCAATCATTGTCAGAATTGGATAGATTATATCAAGAAAATGGATGGACTCGTGATTTTGGTGACAAAATGCAAGTAACCGAACCTCGTCTAAATAAAGACGGGCAGAGCATGTACCAAAAGCCGGATTATGCCACAAAAAAAATGGTGTTCAAATCCAAAATAGAGGTTGCTAACTTACTAAAAATAAGCCCGGAAGAGCGGAATACATTACAGGCTGTATTAGAAAGTAGCGATGAAGGGATTAAATTTGATAGGCTAGGTCGGGCTGTATTTGACCCACATGAACCAGTTTGGACACCAGCAGGCAAATTTTTAACTGAAACTTACAGTAATACATCGAGTATTTATGCTCAAATTAGAAATAATGAGCCAAGGCTGGGTAATGTAAGTGACGATGCTGTTGTACAAAAGAACACTGAGCCACGCCGCGAACGAACTAGAGTAGAGGACATAGTTAGAACAGGTCTTCCTGATCACATTTTATCAGATGATGTAACGTCTAAATATTTCTCAAATCTTTATAGGTTTAAGAGAGTAGAGGTAGGAGAGTCGGTTGAGAACTGGGGTGCCCACCTTAGATTCGGACTGGCCCATGCGTCATTTCAAGATTTAATTGGTGTGATGGGTAACATGACGCAAGAGAATATAGGCCTAGGCTGGTCAACGGCTACAGCAAGAACAGGAACCATTACAACTAAAAGCGGGAAAGAAATTGACCTGTCTAATGACTGGAAGGGGAAAAGACATGAGATCGCCCCTAAAGAAGAAGATACAGGAAAGAAAAAAAGCAAGAAAGCTAAACAAGCTGAAGATCGGATAAATAGGATAAAAGATTTCTTTGCTGTTGGTAATATCGTTCCGAGCTATTCTGGCTTTGATAAGGTCGAGTCGCTTAAGTTAGGCAAGTATGATGACGGGTCAGAGATGTTCGAGTCAGTAACTGTCCATAAGGTTAAAGAAAACGAAGAAGGGGTATGGGTGGATGCGAGAGAGGGCAGCAGGACACACTCTACATCTCCGGGCAACCGTGATGAAGTCAAAAGCTATGCAGATAATCGAGAAGTAGCCGGGAAGCTAATAAAAGAAGGGGATACATATAGACAGAGATGGCTAGGTCTTGCTTTTGCTACGAGAGGGCGTGGGCGGCACGCTGCACATTTTGAACCAGATACGCACATGATCAATCTTACTCACAGAAGTGGCGATGGAGCGCTTAGTCATGAATGGAGTCACGGATTAGATGAGCGAATTTCTACTAATTCTATTAGGGGAAAAAAGGTAGTAGAAGAATTTCAAACCGTTTTAAAATTGGATTTTGATCTTTATAACATTATTTCCAACTTAGAATCTATCGTAAAGAAAGGAAAGATTACCGATTACAATAACCCTATAGAGCAGGCGGAGAGCTATATAGATGGCGGGTGGGAGCGCGGCAGGGTTCCAATGACACAATACGGAGCCCAAGCAAAAAACCTAGGAAAATATTGGGAAAGAGAGAAAGAGTTATGGGCTCGGTCATTTGAATCGTTTGTCTATGATGAGATAAAAGCAAAGGGCGGAGACAGCCCGTACTTGGTGTCAGACTTTGCCGCCGAGGGTAGATTTACGCCAAACGGAGGGTACGCAGGAAACCCTTATCCGTCAGGGGAAGAGCGCGTAAAGTTTAATAGCTACTGGCGAGATCTTGTTGATAACGGCATAGTATGGAAAGACGGCAATCCTAGTATTAAAGAAGATTTTGTAACTCCGATGGAAAAAATTCGCGCCGAAGTGAACAAAGAGCTTGCTACACTTAGAGATAAGCTGGAAGAGATGCGTGCGAATTTGTTGGATGGGAATCCATGGCCTGACGGGAATTGGTGGTATGGTTATGAAGAATATTATGATAGAGAAACTAAGAGAAGCGCCAAAAATAAGAGAGAGGTAGGGAACCAACCTAAAAACTATATAGCTTTTGATGATGAACAAGGAGCTATTGCATATAACAAGCCTGTTGACGAGAAGACAAGAGAAGAGTACAAGATAGAAAGGATGCCTGATGATTGGCTTCCAAGCGATACGGCAAATTACTTAGGAGACGAAGATGGCGACAGGATTCGAGACGATGGCGACGAAGCACTGGCAGATACATCGCCCCAAAATGTATCAGACCTTGAAGAAGGAGAAGACTCTACAGAAGGCGGCGGAGTGGGCGTCGGAGTCGGCGCGTCAACTCGGCGGAAGCCTAGTTCATCAGGGGATGGATTGGGACGCGGCAAGAGAATTAGCATTACAAATGTTCGTACTCCTGCCGAGCGAGGAAGAGGAGGAGATTCTAAGCCCGGAACGGACACCATTCCTGCTCCAACAGGAGACTCCCTCTCTGAAGACAAGGGAATCGACTACAGAATAACCGACGAAGATAATATTGGCCAAGGAACTATAGCGGAGCAATTTGAGGATAATTTTAAGGCAATCGAGCTGCTTAATAATTTAGAAAATAACGGAGTAATTGCAAATTTAGCAGATCAAAAAATATTAGTTAAGTATGTTGGTTGGAATAGGATGCCTTATTTATTTAGCCAATATACATCAATTCCGGGCTGGGGAAGAAGGACAGATAGACTTAAGCAGCTCTTGTCGGAAGAAGAGTTTGAAGAACAGAGGTCGATAGCCACAACCACTGGAAACTCTTCGGTTGGCGCTATCAAGGCGATGTGGAGCGTTCTACAGCGACTTGGATTTAAAGGAGGAAGGGTAATAGAGCCAGCGCTTGGGTCTGGACACTTCTTCGGTCTAATGCCAGATAATCTTAAAGAGCAATCTACGCTGCTAGGAATTGAAAAAGATAACCTGACATCCCGCATTGTTAAACAACTTTACCAGACAGTTAGAATCCAGAATAAAGGTTATGAAGACTTGGCTTCTAAGGAAAGCTGGTATGACCTTGTAATAACCAGCATACCTTTTGATAGCTCGATTAAGCCAGCAGATGATACCTACAATAAAGAGAGGTTAAGTCTAGAGCTGTTTTATGTAAACAAAGCTATTGCCACAACTAGGCCGGGTGGGTTTGTGGCAATCCTTGCTAACACTGAATTGCTAGACGGCACAGCGAACCAAAGTAGGCTAGAAACTTACAGTGAAAATGCAGAAATAGTTGGATCATTGCGCCTTCCATCAAATGGATTTGAGGGGCAGGTGGGCGCGATGGATATGATTTTCTTACGGAAGAAGGTAAAAAACCACCCTCTCTGGATAGGAGAAACGGCTGACAAAAACAGATTCGATCAGCAGATACGCGATGATTTTCCGGGTATAGACTACCCAACAAGTAGATATGCCGTAAATGAGTATTATAAAAACAATCCTGAGTTTGTTGTTGGGGAAATGAAAGAGGTAAAAGATGCAAAGAACTCTTTTGCCCTCGGCGTAGAGCTGGCGGAAGGGGAAGACCTACAAGTAAAACTGGCACAAGCTATTGAACAACTGCCTAAAGATATTGTGACGGACGTCCCAAGCGACGCAGAAACAGAAATGAAGGAAGCTGCTTTACAGGTTTTACCGGAAGGGGAGGCTAAGGATGGCGGTTATTTGATTCAGAAAGACCTTATCTACCAAAGGGAGGGCAAGACTGCAATCCTTGCAGGAGAGTCAAAATCAAGAGGCAAGATAATCCGCTCTAGCCTAAAACTGCGTGATGCAGCTAGAAAGCTAATCCATACGCGGGTTAATGATGGAAGCGAAAAAACAGCTACAGCAGCGAAAGCAGAGATAGTCGCAGAATATAAAAAGTTTGTTAAAAATCATGGATTTACACATGAAGTAAAGAATATATCTGCATTTTTTCCAGACCCAGATGGAGGCCTGTTAGTAGCTCTCGAAAAATGGGACGCAGTAACTGAAAAAGGATCTTTCCGTGAATTAGACTTTAAAATAAGACAAGAAATTATCAGCGCAGAAACGGCAGAAGAAGCGCTGACCGTGACTTTAAACCAGAAAGGTAAAGTCCAGTGGAGCACAATCTCTACTTTATTGGGTGTATCAGAAGAAAAAGCAAAAGAAGCTCTGCGCGGGCAAGTGTTTGATGATCCAAGTAGTGGGTGGGTGCCAACAGAGGAATACTTGTCAGGGAACGTAAGAAGCAAACTGGAGCTGGCACGGGGTGTTGCGGCATCAGACCCAAAATTCGACGTAAATGTCGCCGCACTGGAAGCGGTTCAGCCTGAAGAGCTAGATTCAACGGAAATTAGAGGTATGCTAGGCGCTTCTTGGATTCCGGGCATAGAGATAGCTAATTTTATAACTGAAAAGTTAGACACTGATAGTAAAGAGGTAGTTGTTAACTTCTTGCCGGAAGCGGGAAGATGGACAATTGCGGGTGGCAAGGGGTGGAATGAAAAGGCAAAGAAAGATCATCTAAAGTATCTAAAAAGAAGCTCATTAGCCATTAATACATGGGGTACTTCTCGACAAGACTTTTTATCATTAATGACCTTCGCTTTAAATGGCGGATTTCCTGTAGTAAAAGACAAACAAAAAACAGACGTTTACGGAGATTTGCTTAGAGATGGAAACGATAAGGTTATTCCACCAAAAATCAACGCAAAAGAAACAGAAGCCGCGAAAGGAAAGCTAGAGGCTATTAAGGAAGAGTTTGAAAGGTGGATATGGGACGACAGCGACTCTACAGTGGATCGCAAAAAAAGGATGAGTGTTTTATATAACAACAAAGTAAACAAAATTAGACTACGAGAGAACTACACTTATCCAGCAACTGCTGATCAAATAGTACAAGGAGATAGAATAAGGCTACCAAATATGGCGGTAGGAATGTCATTGATGAGGCATCAGGCTAACGCTGTATGGAGAACTGTTCAAACTGGTAATGTTTATTATGCACATGAAGTAGGCACAGGAAAAACCTTTACTATTGTAGCGGCTGCCATGGAATTAAAGCGGCTAGGAAAAATTAAAAAACCTATTATAGGACTAAAATCATCTACAGTAAGCAGCATAATGTCCGAGTTTCTTCGCTTATATCCGGGGGCAAATATACTGCATGTAGAACTCCCAGCAATCAATCAGACCGGAAAACTAAAAATACCGGACGAGCGGTTCGCTAAACATAAAAAACAAATGGAACGTATTAGGGACAATGACTGGGACGCTGTTATTGTTTCTCATGATGGGTTTTCAACCATTCCAGTTGGAATGGATGCGCTCTCTGACCTTTATAACAAGGAAATTTATGATCTTACGGTAGCAAGAAGCGCGGCACAAAACAAAGGTCGCAGTGAGACCGTGGTAAACACCTATGAAAACGAAATAGCAAGCACAAAGGTTGCTTATGAAGCAGCCAAATCCGAAGTTGCAAAAATGCAAGGGAAAACGCTCACCTTTGAGGAGCTGGGTATTGATCATATATTTATAGATGAAGCTCATGAATTTAAAAACTTATCATTTAAATCCCGGATTGGCAGGACTATACGGGGGCTTGATCCAAAAGGATCTAAGAAATCGTTTGATCTGTATACGAAGACAACTTGGATTCACGCACAGCGCGATAACGGACAGACAGAGGGTGGCGTTGTATTAGCCAGTGGAACTCCACTTAGCAACAGTGTTGGCGAGTTATTTGGAATACAGAGATTCTTGCAACCAGACGAACTTAAAAGACAAGGGCTACACAGATTTGATGTGTGGGCTAGTACTTATGGCAAGGTAGGACAGAGAGCAGAAGCATCGCCATCAGGTTCCGGCTATCAAATGGTGACTATGTTTAATCGCTTTGTAAATCTTCCAGAGCTTATGAAGACTGTTTACTCTGTAATGGATCCTATTTCAGGAGAAAAGGCTGGCGTTGAAAGACCAAAAATAAAAGGCGGCAAACCTACGTCAGTGGTTGTTCCTCAAAATAAAGGTGTTAAGGATTACCTTAAGATCTTATTAAAAAGATCAGAAGAAGTAAAAGAGAGCCCGTCTAGCGCAGAGTACGAGGGCGTACGAGATAATATGTTGAGAATTGTGATGGATGGACGTAAAGCTGCTATGGATATGCGGTTAATAAATCCCACTTATGCTGACTACCCTGAAACCAAGGTCAATGTGGCCGCAGAGCAAATACTAAAAGTTTACACAAAAGAGAAGAAAAACAGGGGTGTACAGCTTGTTTTTGCTGACTTAGGCGTACCTAGCCCCGGAAAAGAGTTTGATATTTATAATGACTTAAAAGATAAACTGATTAAGTTAGGTATAAAGAAATCTGAGATTGCTTTTGCTCAAGACGCAAAAAAAGGGCCGCAGCAAGCAAAATTACTTTCTAGAGTAAATGCTGGGGAAGTAAGGGTATTTATGGGTTCTACCTCAGTAGGTGGGACTGGTCTAAATATACAAGAGAGAGTCGCCGCAATCTACAATTTAGATACAGATTGGAATATGGCAAAAATGCTCCAACGTAACGGACGTGGGCACAGACAGGGCAATATTTACAAAGAGCTAAGTATTGGCTACTACGGCACAGAAGGCACCGTTGATTCGTTTATGTGGGACAAGGTATTAGGTAAACAGCGGCTATGGGATCAAGTGATGTCTGGCGACATGACTAACAGAGAGGCCGAAGATCTTAGTGTTAACTCTATAAGTGCACGAGAAATGATGGCCACGATTGATGGAGATCCAAGGCTATTCGAGAAAGCAGAGCTAGAGGATGCGGTTGCCGTCCTAAGTTTTCAGGCGGCATCACATGAGGATTCAAAATTACAAGCACGCAAAGCTCTCGTGCTGATTCCAGAAAAGATAAAGGCCTTGAAGGAGTCTATTTCTCAAGCTCAAGAAGCTAAGGATATTCTTGATTCCGAGGGGTTTTTGTTTGCAAAGGATGGCAAGAATAAATATAACCAAAGTAACGAACAAAGTCTTGCAAAGTTTGTGACGGCTATTAACAAAGATTTTGATACCGCTACTGCCACCGGCAAAAAGGACAAAACCCGCCAAATTGCATTAAGAGCGAAGTCAGACAAGTTAAGCGAAACTAACAAAGTATTAGCAGAAAAAGAGCAGAAGGAATTTGATGCAATTGTGGCCAAAGGATCTGGGTCTCTGATTAAACTAGGGAAGAAAGAATCTAAGCCAGTGAGCGGCAAAACAAAAACTATAGAGCTGTTTGCCTACACTCACAATGTTACTATACTTAAATTCCGTTCTGAGCACGGCGACTTAAATATGCCAATCAAGGGAGAAATTACTGCCTCGGTTTTGGTTGAAGCCTCTAATAAATATAAAGAGTTAAAAGAAAAAGCAGAAAATGATAACAAAAATCAAGAAGCTGAGATTCTCAACTTAAAGAAGGCAATAGATGCGTTATTTCCAAAGGCAGAGGAGCTTGCTGAGAAGAAGGGGCGTTTAAAAGAAATTACTAATGATTTACTTGCTCTTGGTAAACAAGAATCTCCAGATAAAGTTGATCCCGGCGAAAGCCAAGACGAGACCTCTGAAGATGATGCTGAAAAAGAGGGGGATCTTGGTGATCCAGCTCCGTCATTAGCAATAGATAGATCTGGAAAAGATGACCCTATAAGCGTTGAACAGGTTAAGAGCATTTCTGATGTTATCAAATCAAAGTGGGAAAATCCTCCTAACGTCATAGTAGTTAAAAATGTTTTCGATCCTGCTGTAGAGCCTGTTGTTAAGGCCGCAGTGTTAGATCACATGAATCAAAACAGCACTGTAGGCGGAGTGTCTTACAGAAAAAATGTTTATTTATTCGCAGATGAGCTATATACAAATAGAGATGTGGTAGAGGCTCTATTTCATGAGTCGCTCGGTCACTTTGGGATGCGTGGCGCCTTTGGTAAAGACTATGAGAAGGTGCTGGACGACATCATTCTTCGCAGGAGAGAGCTGGTCAGAGACAAAGGTAGAGGCTACAAATACAATATGAAGAAAAGGGCGGGCAGATTGCAGGCAGCAGACGAAGTGCTGGCAGAAATGGCTCAAACCAATCCAAAGATTAGTTTTGTGAAACGCGCAATAGCAATCATTCGTTCATGGTTACGCAAGAATTTTCCTAAGATATTTGGCAAGCTAAAGCTAACCGATAATGAAATTATTGTGAAATATCTAATGCCTGCTAGAGAGTATGTGCAGGACGGGGGTCAAGTCGGTATAGTGGAATCGGATTCCACCCCGTCATTTATCCTTAGCAAATCTGGCAAGAGCAAGGAAGGTTCATCTAAAGATGAAGAAGGGGTGCGTGCAAGACATCTAGAAGAGTTTAGAAAGTGGCGAAATGATCATGCTGCCAGACCTCCTGTTCCTCCAGAAGATGTGCCTGAAGACTTCGACGAGATGAGCGCTAAGTTCCGTGAGGAAAACAAGACGCTTTGGGAAAAAGCCAAGAAGATGTTACGGAAGGGTTTGGCTCCGGGTGGATTGCTGCCTAAAGCTGTATTTAACAAGATGGTTGATCGGAATAATGTTTTTGAAGTTATCGAGTTTGATGTTGTGCATCGAGTAGGCGTTCTTGAACACGCCATTAAGAAAGAATACAAAATAGCCGCAGAAGATCTTGACGCTAAAGTTATGGAGTTGTTAGATAACGTCATGGCAGGCAAGATAGAGGATGTGCCAAAAGATACTCAGATCGCACTGATGCAGATGCGCCAGTACATAGATTCACTGTCACGCAAATACTTAGTAGCAGTGAATAGCCAGATCAAGACGATGCGCCAAATCTACAACAACGACAGAATTGAGAGGGGCGCAGATGAAATTACCGCTGAACAGTGGAATGACGCTGGGTTTCTGAATGAGACTCTCGCAGAAGAGGATGGGCGTTCATTATTAGAGGCTATTATTGCCAAGCAACAGCACCGAGATACCATTAATGGAAACATTGGACAATATGTCCATCGCTCTTACAAGGCATTTGACGATCCAAAATGGTATTTAAGTATTCCAAAAAATGTTCTAAAAGAAGCATACCAGCATTTAAGAGATAGCATGATAGAAGGGGGCATGAGTGAATCCAAGGCTATCAAGCGAGCCGAGGTAGTGTTACACGAGATTGTAAAGAACGGCACTGCTTATGACGGCATGGACTCGTTCATTAGAGAATCAAAGCTAGGGGCAAAAGATTTATCAGTACTGAAACAGCGTAAAGATATACATCCTAAGATCAGAGCATTGTTAGGTGAATATAAAGATCCACGGGTTAACTTTAGTAAGTCAGCCACCAAGATGGGCAGGATGATCTTTAACCAAGTATTCTTAGAAAAAGTAAAAGAAGCTGGCATGGGCACTTTCTTGTTTACTAATGCGACAAAACCGCCTGAAGCTACCGCGAAGATAGCCGCAGACTCTTCAGATGTAATGAGTCCGCTAAATGGGCTTTGGACTACCCCAGAAACAAATCAGGCCTTTATAGACGCTTTAAGCAAGTCCAATATGGCTAACTGGCTTCAAACTATTATTCAGGTTAATGGTATGGTGAAGTACGGAAAGACCATACTAAGCCCTACTACGGCAGCACGTAACTGGATGTCAGCGTTTTTCTTCACTATGGCGAACGGGCACTGGAATTTATCGCACGCTGCTAAATCTATGGGAGTGATTGCGGAATACTTTTCTCATATGGGAACGGAAGAGAAGCTGAAGTATATAAGGAGAGCGAAATTATTGGGTGTACTTTACGATAGCCCTTACGCTGGTGAAACGATAAGGTTGTTAGCTGATACTCAGTTAATGAACGAATTAGCAACCATGGGCAAAACAAAGCTCAAAATAAAAAAAGCGCTGTCTTATGCTACTAAGTTCTATCAGTATGGCGACGACTTCTGGAAAATAATAGGATTTGAGAATGAGAAGGCCAAATGGCTGGCTGAAGGATTAGATTATGAGCAAGCCGAAAAGAAGGCGGCCGAGCGGGTTCGGAATAGTTATCCTACCTACTCTATGGTTGGCAAGTGGATGCAAAACCTGCGTAGGTTCCCATTAGCGGGCACGTTTGTATCTTTCCCGGCTGAAATTATTCGTACCTCTATCGAGATGGTGGGATATGTAGCAGAGGATTATGCGGCAGGGCGGACTAAGATGGCATTTAATCGAGGATTCGGCCTTGCTCTTGTATCTAGTTTGGCATTTGCAGGGCAAGAGTTGTCCAAAGCGATACTAGGACTGGATGACGATGATGAAGAAGCGGTAAGATTAATGGCCGCTCCATGGCAGCGCAATGCCAACCTGTATTTTACGGGATTCAATGAGGAAGGAAAAATAGAGTTTTTAGATTTGTCCTTTATGGATCCATACAACTACTTCAAGCGCCCAATTAATGCGGTTACTAGAGGGCAGCCGTTTGACAAGGCTCTGATGGATGTATTAGAAGAAACATTGGCTCCTTTCTTAGGTGAAGATATTGCGGCAGGAGTTATTAAAGAGGCCATTACAAACAAAAAAGCTACGGGCGCTCCTGTATTTAGAGAGCGAGATGATGCGATCAATCAAGCAAGAGATATTTTTGATCATCTAAGAAAAACATTGCAGCCGGGAATCTTTTCTAACGTAGAAAGAACCTTAAAAGCCATTGAAGGTGAAGTATCTCCAAGCGGAAAGAAATACAATTTAAGCGACGAAGTATGGGCGGTACTAGGTTTTAGATTCTCTACTCTTGATCCTAAAGTAGCATTGTACTATCGGTCTTTCGACTTTAAGGACGCGAAAGCTGATGCGGGTAAGCACGTTACCATGGTCATTAGGGATACTAAAGAAGTAGATACGGACGATATGGAATCTGCCCTAAATACGGCCAATAGATTGCGATCTACCGCTTACACGGAAATGAATTTATTGGTTAAGGCTGCCATTAGAAATGGTCTGAGCAAAAAGCTAATCCAATCCACCCTTAAGAATAGCGGAATTTCTGGGGATGATATACGCGCAATCATGACAGGCAAGCCAGTGCTATGGAAGGGAAGTAAGGCGTCAAAGACAAATCAAGTTAAAAAGGCAAAGGCCACGTTTGGGATAGAAGGAGCTAGACGAGTAAGACAGCGATTCAAGGAGCTTAACGCTTTAGCTAAAAAACTAAAACCTAGCAGCCCTTAAAAAAGGATAGATATGAACGATGCAATAGTTAGTATAATCGCACAAATAAGAAGGAAGTTTTGGGAAACAAAACGTTCTAGACGGCTATACCATGTAGAGTTTGGCTTCTTTTCCATATTCTGTTATTCTCCTATTGGAGGCTCCATATGAGCGCATCATTTACATTGGCAACACTGAAGACAGCAATAAAAGAGAGAGCTGAAGACGTAGGTGCACAATTTGCTGCTAGTCTGGATGTTATCATACAACTAGCAGAAAACCGCATCTTGCGGGAACTTCCGCTTTCTGTTTGGCAGCTACGGGGCAACGTAACAATTACGCAGGGCTCTCAAACAGCCGCAAAGCCAACCGACGCAATTGCAATTCATGACCTCATTTATACCGATAGCGCCGGGGTTGTTCATTTCTTAAAGCCCAGATCATGGGCATACTGCCAAGACTATGCTCCTAATACTACTCAAGGGACTCCTAAATACTACGCCGAAGATTATTCTGAAACACACATATATATAGCGCCCTCCCCTAACCTTGCGACTACAGCAACAGCGTTATATACGAAACATCCCAACAGCATAGTAACGGACACAACCGGAACCTTTATATCACAAAAAATGGCTGATCTTTTGTTGTCTGCTTGTATGGTACAAGCGGAGCAATATGACATCGCGCCAGATATAGCTAAGATGTGGGAAGCTAATTACGACAGACTTCTTATAGGGGCGGCAAGGGAATTTGCCCATTTGTTACCGAGAAACTACACGGGCATGGCGCCCATCCCATCCGCTACTGGAAACTTGGAGCGTTAATAAGTAAAAGGAAATTATAATGGCATCTACATACACAGGAAACTTACGACTAGAGAAGCAAGCGGCAGGAGAAAACGACACTACTTGGGGGGCCAAGGTAAATACAGTGTTAGAAATGTTGGAGGACTCTATTGCTGGCATGGTTACGATCTCGACCACTGGCGGCAACACTACTTTATCTGTTGCTAATTCGGCCACTGATCAGGCGAGAATGGCGGTAATAAAGGTAACCGGCACTTTGTCGTCTAACGCGATTTTGCTGATCCCTGCTGTAACTAAAAAATATACAATATGGAACGCAACAAGCGGAAGCTACACTTTATCAGTAAAAGTCTCTGGCGGAACTGCTGTAACAATTGGAAGTGGGTCGAAGCAAAATATTTTGAGTGATGGAACCAATTGTTTTACCTTGTCAGATATGGAATCAGGAGCAGTCATGGCGTTTTTTATGTCAGCTCCTCCCGCCGGGTGGACGCAGGTAACGGCACATAACGATGTTTCTATGAGGATAGTGAGTGGAACAGGGGGAGGCACTGGCGGCTCGGTGGCCTTTACTACGGCCTTTTCGTCCCAAGCAGTAACTGGAACCACTGCCGCAACTACTCTGACCACAGCTCAAATACCCGCTCATACGCATACTGGTGGTACTGGACAGACTCATTCCAATGACCCAGAGCCGGGTACAGCAATGACAGTAGGTAATTCAGCTAACACGCTGGCATCAGGATCAACTGGCGGGGGCGAAAGTCATCTCCATGCGCTGACTTCATCAGTAATTAATCTTGCAGTAAAATATGTAGATATGATTCTCGCAACCAAGGTTTAAGATGAACAAACATGAAGTGATTATCGGGGACTGTCCACTAGGAGCAAAGTGTGAAGAGCTAAAAGAAAAGGACGGGAAGCCTATTTTAGTGAGATGCCCTTGGTATACGATGGTGCGAGGTAGAAAGGTTAACACAGGAGAAGAAGTGGATGATTGGGGATGCGCCATAGCGTGGCTTCCTGCTTTGCTAACAAACAATACAGCAGCAGTTACAGGATGTGCCATCTCCACGCAAAACTTACAAAACAATCTTCTTCAAAGTCTTGGCGACAAAAATAAAGATATTAAAGAAATTAAGGAAATAGAAGGTAGATAGGAGACCAGATCATGAACAAAGAATTAAGAGATCAATCTGCACATTTTGGTAGCTGCTTTGGGCTTACTCTAATAACGGCCGGTTTCGGCGCTCATATCGTTATCCTGTGGGCAATTACTCGTGAGTATTACCAGCACAAAGATCATGACTATTCATTTATAGAAAACATAATGGCTTTAAACTTTTTTAACTTAGATCTAAAATGGAGTTATGGTGGCGTTGCTTTAGGAGTAGCCGCCTCTGCCGCAGGATGGTATAACTTACTCAATTAGGAGCTAACAATGTGGAACTCCATTAAAGATAGTAAACTAATTATAGGCCTTCTTACGGCTTATGTTGTAGCTATGACAGGTGGAGTGATTAATGCTACTGTAGTTAACTTTGGTCAGGATACAGCTCATGTAAATGAAGTAGATAGATCAAAGGGAGTAGACAAAAAAGAAAGCGATAGGACTACTTTTAGTATAACCTTGGCACTAGAGGCAAAAGAGTTAGCGATAAAAAACAGCGCTATAGCAGAAGCCCATCGACATGAATAAAACGATATTTGAAGGAGACGGTATGCACGAAGGCAGCGCACACGCAAGTATAATTTCTTTAGCCAATAAAGCAGTTCCTGCTGGGGTGGCTGTTACAGGATTAGGTTGGTGGACTCATGAACTTGCTTTAGGAGTTGCTGGATTGTGTGCCGCTATTGTATTTGGGTGCATAGGAGTTTATTATCGAAGAAAAAATGACATACGGTTAGACTTGGCAGATAGACGGAAGGCCGAGTATTTTGAGTGGTGTAAAGAGCAGCACAGAAGCGATTTAATTGAAAAGGAGAAATAAAATGGATGAAGTTAAAGGATTACTACAAAGCAAAACTATATGGGCAACTTTAATAGCTATTTTAGCTACAGTGGCTCAACTGGCTGGTTGGGATTTAGGAGATACTAATGG
>TARA_R110000751_G_scaffold4346_3_pt1 | contig 25293 bp, 20 predicted proteins | sample TARA_R110000751 | Tara Oceans TARA_R110000751 (sample SAMEA4398001) | marine metagenome | biome: Polar Biome; feature: [MES] marine water layer (ENVO:01000295) within the mesopelagic zone...; material: water (ENVO:00002006), including particulate matter (ENVO:01000060) such as...... | reverse complement strand
GACTTCATTGGGCTTTTCATGGGGACACCTTTGTTTCAATGACCGATACTCGGTTCTCTAGTTTGTGGTGCTTCTCTCCGAGGACGTTGACGCTCTCTTCGACATCGCCAATCTCACGTCGGTGGGTCGCGCTGTCTGCCTTCATCGAGGATAGCATCGTTACTACCGTTACGAACCCGCCAACGATAACCGTTACAAGCGGGATAAGTATTGTTGATATGTCTACGCTAGTCATCCGTTCCACCTCGCCTTTGTCCCACGAATATCTACGTGTACGAAGTTTTTGTAAAGCCCAAGCCCACCCTGCCTCATGATGCCATCTTTTATTAGCTCTTCCACTGCCGCATGAACATCTTTCGGGTCCATTCGTGAGACCTTGATGTCCGTAGCCATCCCCCTCATGTGATAGCTGTTCTTGCTACCGCCAATCTTCTCGTTATACGACGGGTTACGGTAGCCAGACACCACGATTATGGCACGCCCAAGCTTGTTACGAAGGTGTTGAAGGTTTTCTGCACACTCCTTAACGGAGTCAACCAGATTGAACGGGACGTGTGTTCCGTCGTGGCATTTCCATTCTTCGAGTGTGAAGTTATTACTTATTTGCACCAGCGCCTCCTTTCTTTTGTGTCTTAATAAGTTTGTATTGTTCGACAATCGGAGCGTCGTACCCGGAGGTGTCAGCCTTGGACCAATTCTCTAATTGGTAAAGCTGCTCGACTCTGGTCCGCTTCTTTGTCGTTATATAAGAGTAGTTGCCGTCCTTCTTTTGCATACCCCTCTTCTCCCACTGTAGACCGGTCTTGTTACGTTTACGTCCCTGCATCCTTCGCTTCTTTGCTGCTTCGTACAGGTTCAGGGAGAACGTCATGTTGTGGTCAAAGCGTAGCATCTCCTCGTGGATAATGGTCATAACCCGCTTCTTTTTACGACGCAGGAAGAGCCCCTCATCCGTGTGCAACTGGCCCAACTCCTTAAGTTCTTTCAACTTGTAGGATATGGAACCCGGTAAGTCCGGCGACCCAAGGAGTTGGTAGGAGTAGTTCTTCTGCATGGTACTGAGCATCCTGCTCTTGTTCTTGGCGATGTCTCGGATCTTATACCCAATGCCGGTGATCCTGCGTATGGCGAACCTTAACGCGTTCTCGCCACGCTCAGTCAGCCTCTCCCTGCTTCGTGACGTGAATATGTTCTCCCTGTCCGCGACGCCGATACCCACATCAGCGAGCCTTGCGACCGTCCCGCCGAACAAAACACCCATAAGAGATTGGACCAGCTTACGCTCAGTCTGATGAGGCTTCGCGCTTGGTCTGGAAGAGGAGTTGATAGCAGTTATGATGTCGGACAGCGGGCCACCCGTAAGTTGGAGTAGGCTCGCGAAGTCGAACGCGGCGTAAGCCTGACCACGGCGCATGTTACGGGACACCATCTTTCGCAGTTTCAGGATGTCCTTCCCCTTATCGGTCAACTTACCGTCCAGAGAGTAGCCAAGCTTCTCTGCCTCTTCCCCTTCGAGGTTGAACATCAGGTCTTCTTGCGTTGCCTTGCCGTTGCGTACCTTGCCCATCCAATGGCCTTCAAACAGTTCCTTGTCATCCCCAACCAACTCCCCCTTTTTGCCCCAATTCCACTGGCCCCACCGCATAAGCCTAAAGACTGTCTGCGTTGGTCCGAACGCGCTCATCCACCCCAAGTCTTTCGTTCCCATGAACCCTGCATCGCTCATTTCTGCGATCATCATCGGGCGCATGTTCGCCGGAAGCGAGGACATAACAGTTCTCATCTCCTCCCGGTCTAGCCCCTCAAGCCTCTGCCTACCCATCTGGTTTGCTAGGTGGGACCGTGCAGCAGACAGCATTATTTGCTTCGACATCGATGCGTTGGCTTTCTTGTTGTTCGTTACGAGCGTTGGGAAAGGACGGAAGACCTCCCCTGCTATGCCCCGCTTGAAGCCGGGGATCCACAGGGCCTTGTACGCCCACGTAAGGAAGGGGGCGAGGGCGCCGAGCGCCTGAGGGAAGGGCTGCTTCTGGAGCGCCCCTATCTTGTGTAGGTTCGCGTAGTTTGCGAACACCCGGTCAGCGGTCACTGAGCCACCCTCCGCAAACCTCTTCGAGACTTCACGGTTGGTCAGCCTCCTCTGGATCCTCCCAGACTGCCCGATCACATTTGCACCATTGGGTGTCTTGCGAAGGTTAAGGAATACCCCCTCACCAACCTCTATCCTGAAGTCTTGCCCACTATCAAGCATCTTCCATTTGCTGTTAAGGAACTTGTACCCATGAATGGCCTCTTCAAACTTAAACCCTTGGTCGGTGAACTTGTATGCGGCCTGAAGCTCTTTGGTAACAGACAGCTTCCCGAACCCTCGCGCACCACCCATCTCAATCTCGAATGCTCCCGATTCTAGGAAGTTACCTACCCCGGTGATGTCCTCGAACATCATGACCTCGGCGGGCGTGAGCTTATTATCTAATACGTATTTATCCCATGCAGTTTTTCCTTTTGCACTGGTTTCCTTCCTAAGGCTCTTCATGTTTCGTCGGGCTTCAAGTACGCCCCGGTACTCGAACGGGTTTATTGCCTTTCCTCGGCGTAAGTACTGAAAACTTACCGACGATGTCAGGTTGTTCATGAATGAGACTACGTTCTTTGCGGTAAGGTTCTGCTTTATCCATGAAACCAAGGGACCCTGCCGTTGCTGGGCCAGATCCATGAAGTGTAGCCCGCTATTTATCTGCGCGGGGACGTAGGCAACCGCTTCGTCAGCTAGTCCGAACCTCGGATTAAACCTACTCTTCAAAGTCGTATACCTATGAAGTCTCTGTGTTGTGTTGTCAAAAAGGATGTCGAACTTTCGACCCGAGACCCCATTATTTATCGCTGACTCTCGTAGACCTGATCTGGCCTCACTCAACTGCGCGAGGATCACCTTCGGGTTCCTAGTAAAGACGGGCGGCAAATCCACCACATCCGCCCCGTTAATCATGTCCGTTATGAACCCATGATTATGACCCGGCGTGTCCCACCACTTACGTACAGCGACACCCTCCTTCTTGGCTATAATTCCATCTAAAGCGTTAGACAGGTCCGACATGGATGTGCTTATTGCCTTCTTCGGGCCGATCTCATCGACCAACAGCCTATGCTGAATATCCTTGAGCGCCCGAAGGGCAGCCGGGCTGTCCCCAAGAAGACCTAATGCTTCTGGCATCTTGCTCAAGTCGTCAAAGATCGCGGTGCTGGTAATCTTTCTTCCGAAGAGGGAGTTGTAGGCAGCCAGTGGGCCATGCTCCTTCAATGTATCGTTGAACCTTTTGCCCAAAGCGGTGACCTTGCCACGTCGCTTATCTCCCAAAGCCTTGTGCATGGCTTGCCAACGAGATGCCTTGATCCCGTAGAGCCTAGTCACTAACTGCGCTACGTCGGGCGGGAGCTTCTCGGTGACCATCGCGTAGTTGGCGAGAGCCTGCTGCATCGTTGACGCGTCTCTGACGGCGCCCCAGTTCTTGCCCATCCCAGCCGGAGGACGGATAGGGTCAAGCCCTTGCTTAATCAGTCCCTCGTTAATCTTACCAAGCTTGGTCTTCAACTGAGGGACGGTCATCCCCCTTAACTTAACGGGTATGGGAGCAAGCGTTTTGACGGCCTCCGCTGAATCGACAGCGCGGAGTGCGGCGTTGGTACCCTTGGGGACGAAGATGCCCGGAGCGTCCGCTTCATCGGCGTATAAGTACGCGCTCTTCCGTCCCGTCCCGTCCTTCTTGGCCATGCTTAAGGATTGAAATTCTTTATCTAGGGCTCCATGTACCGTGCTCTTTATCTCGTTAAGACCGAGAGACTTACGCCCCTGAGCGTCCAACTCCTCGAAGTTGTCGAGCTTCTTTATAAGCCCGTTAATCCTTCGGACAAACTTCTCCCTCTTTGCCTGAGTATTAAGGTTCCGACCCACCAAATTCTTAAACTCATTCTTAGTAAAGGTGCCCTTTCCCTTCGCTGCCCCGTGGGCCTGCCTTTTAATTGCGAGCTTGTCAGCAGGGAGTGACAGGTCCAAAACCTCATTGAACAACCACTCCGTTCCCTTTATCTTGCCGGACACTATGTACTTCTTGATGCGCTCAAGTTCCCTGATGGCGGCCTTCGGGTTGGCGTTCATGATGCTTATTTCTGGCTTATGGTTTTGCTCACGAAGCATCCTGATCACGTTAGACCTAGCAAACCAATCAAAGTGGACCCACGACGGAACCCCTCCGTGGTGGACAACACCACCACCCATGTTTCGCCTGCCGGACAGTCCCATTAACCCCTTAATGTCCTTAGAGGACGTCCTAGCGGCCTTCGACTCGATTCCCTCGTCAACCATTTCGTAGAGCGCGTCGAGAACCTTAACGGATTGTCCCTTTAGGCTCTTACTGAGTTCTATCTGCCTCCTGACGAGTGCGGCCTTGCGTTTGCCGGACAACCTTCCGGGGAGGGGATCGTTGTACGCAATCTTCAGGTGGTCAGACAGTTGATCCGCGCTCTTAAGGACCTTCCCGAGTTCAGTGTTAGCGAGGACCCCCTCAGGAACTGCCTTCTTGAAGGCATCAACCAGTTCGATGTACACGCGCGGGTCCTTCACCCTCTTCGCAGCTTCTCGAAACTGGTCCGCTATCCCGCGCAAATCCGAGCCTGTCTCAACACTCCTGAACACCTTGTTCAAAAGCATAGACGCGTTCACCTCACGCAGCAGGTTCATCCCAACCAGCCATGTCTGTGTGTTGCTCTTCCCTTGCTTTGCAGACTCGCGAAGCGCTCTTAGCGCATTCCCCAAGCCCTCGACGGTCCCCTTAACCTTCTCAGCTCCTTTTGCTACGGCTCGCGCAGCCTTTTTCCCGAACGCAGACTCTACAACTAACTCAGCCAGAAGTGCCTTCTTGTACAGTTCACCGACCACCTTCGTCGTCTTTGGTCCGAGCTTTCTTCCTGCGAACTTCCCGCTATTCTTTGCAAGGCGCAGCGCAGGCATCAAGGTAAGGAGGGTGTCAACGGGTGCCTCATGCATCATCTTCCGACCGCGAGTGGCCAAGTGGTAGAAGAACGTCATCGTCCCGCTCCCCATCGCGTATCCCATCTCTTTCCCTGACTCTATCGAGTTCATGTACCGGTCGCCAAGGTCCTTACCGGTGAGCCGGTGTTGGCTGAAGGACGGACCAAGCAGCATCTCAGGTAGCATCATGACCCCCGACACCATCTCATCTAGGTTCGTTGTCACGTTGTCGTAGAGCGACTTGTTTGAACGCTTCTTGTAGTTGTCCTCCATGTCCTTGGCGAGCTTCGCGTCTTGTGACGCAGCCTGAACGAAGAGCTGATTTGTCCTCCACTTCTTCCACTTCGGGTTTGTGTGGTGTTTGCCTACTTCCCTAACCCAAGACTTTACCTCGTCAGGGTGGGCGCGTCGCAAGTGTTTCATGTCTTCTTTTCGGACACCGCTCACTGCTGCCGCCAGACTGTTTCTGAGGCTCTCCGAAGCACCCTCAATAAATCCTGAACCTATGGCTGCCGTGCGTGCAGGGAGCATAAGTGCTTGCTCTGAAAACTCATCCGTCGCCTTCAGGAATGTCTGAAGCGCGTTGAGGCCCTCCCCTGAGGATTTGTCAAGGGTGTTCTTCCACTGGTCCTCCATCCTTGCTCTGAGCATGTGCTTGTAACTGGACACCCCTGACGCAAGGGCTGTTCCCCAGTCGTCAACCTTGTTATCCGACGCGTGCATCGCGCCTGACTCAGTACGCGCAACGCTCACGAACGACGGGCTGCCACCCGTAAGCCCAACGAACGGAGACGTGATCGGGCTGCCGTCCTTAGAGAGGAGGTTGTAGTAGGCACCCAAAAGGAAAGACGTTCCATCTTGCCTGACCAGCATGCCGTATGCGTTTCTAGCGTATGGTTTGACTCGGAACCTGCGCCCCTCATCAGAGAGTGGGTTTGGGAATGATTCCTCCCCCCTCTTAAGCGGAGCCATGTCCGCATCCTTGAGGAACTTATCGTAAGAGGATAGCGCCTCCTTGTACCCGGCTATGAGGCGCTTGGCCTCAGCAAGTCCCTCTGGCCCGCCCTCTCGTTTGGTCAGGCCCGTCTTAATGTCGTTCTCCATCCACTTGATTCTTTCGGGAAGAACCTTGTCCTTGATATGGTCGGAGAAGTCCTGAGCCGTATCGAACCCCTCAGCCTTGTGCCAACGCCCAAAGCCGTACCCTCCAAGCGCATGTGCTGGTCGGTACTGCCGGTTAAACGCAGACCCCTTAGCTTTCTTCTGGCTGGCAGGCAGCATCTCGAAAGCAGCCCGCTCATTGTGGGACTTAACGAACGAATCATGCATGGCTAAGACTTTGATCTGCGCGGACTCGGTTCCCATATGGAGCTCCATAGCTCCGGCCCACTCCAAGATTCCTGAGTCTAATGCCCAGTCCATAGCCTTGGACACGTCAGCATTCTCAAGGCCGATCTTCTTTGCTCGTTCCGTCCATTCGCGCTCCAAGTCCAAGACCGGGAACGCTGACGGCACCCCCGTTTCCGACCGAGACTTGCGGATTTCAGTCTGGCTATCAAGCCCCCTCGGGGGCTTCGCCCCGGGCATGCCAATCTGGTGAGCCATTTCGGCGGCGCTTGTGTTTTTCTTTACCTCGACGAACCCGTTCTTAAGCATCCCCTCGTGGTGGACACTTCCAACCCTAATCGGAAACGACACACCACCCTTTGTTTGGGCCATCCAAACCCATTCCTCGACTAGGCCCTTCTTTGCTAGGGACTTACGAACCATATAAGGAACTCTGGAAAGGTGTGGCGCCATCGTGCGCCTAAACCCCGAGTAGTACTTTTCCCGCGACTTCTTAACGCGACCTTCAATCACTGACTGGGGGACTCCAGTTCCTGCACGAATCGTCTGTTCGATCTCGCCCCATGGCTTCATGAACGGCTTACCGTTTCTATTGAACCAGTGCCTGTCTTGGAGTGTGCTTACCGCACCGTCCGTCATGAGAGCCCTTAATCGTCTCAACGGTATCCCCGGCACTGACCCTTGTGTCTTGTATGCGTAGCTTTCGAGTTCCTTCTGGGCCAATGGAGCGAGCGACTTCGCAGCGTCCATGCTTACCCATCTCCTGTACCTCTCAAAGTCGTATGCGGGGACCGCCATATCCCCTAATAGTTTCCTCTGACGGTTCTCAGGACTGTTATAAACCCATTCCGACCCAACCCGTATGTACCCCTCTGCCCTGCTGTGGGCTGACCGTTTACGGTGTACCGACTCGGCCTTATCCAAGGTTAAGTCCCTAAGCTTAACAGGGCGCCCCGTCACCGGGTCCTGTATCATCCGGTCCATCCCACCCGGTGCCCACGGATCGATGCCATATTCTTCGATGAACTTTCCTCTGGTGGTAGCCTTGTCGGCAAGCATGTAGAGACTTCCCGGGCGACCTTTCGACTTGGCCGTCTTAGTTTGAGGGTCTTCTCCCTCCCAGAACTTGTCGAGAACAGTACCCAGAGTATCCTCACCGGAAGCAATAAACCGTAAGGACCAGCGGTTATCCCTCTTGGTCTTGTAGACCGGGTGCGACCCTACAGCCGCCGACCCGTCTACGGACTCTGGAGATGGCGCCACCGAGGTTGGGGGCCTAAGGGAGGCTAGAACATCGTCTATCGAGTCTTGTTGTGGCATTTATTCTTCCGTCCAAATTCGGTTACTTGTTGAGTAGCTTCAAGATGGCCATGATATCTTTGGCCTTACGGTGCCCCTGCGATGTACTGTTATCTGCCCTACGCCCAAGCTTTTCACCCACGGCACCGAGAGACCAGACTCCCAACTTACTCCGACTTAGTGTGAGAGGACCTAGTTTTGCAGAGAATCCACCCGCTTCGTACAGCGTTCGAATCCGTGAGACCCTTTTCTTCCTTGTCGCTGTCACTACCCGTGCAGCCTCGAAATTCCTGATCCTCTCCAGAAGCCCGGCTCCCCTTGCGTACAGAGACTCTGCGAGTTTCCCCCTCTTGGTGTCTAGGAAGACCTTCTTGGTGCCCTTTCTGACTCCCCCCTTCCCGGGCTTTGCCGTTGCCGCGCTCCCTCCGAGCGTTTTCATGTAGGATTTAATCTTGGACCGCGCACTGATTAGTTCATCCTTCGTCGGGTCGCCACCAATCAACTCGGCAAACGTATCGAACTCTGTCTTGTATCGGTCGAACCCACCATCATCATCCCCATCTCCATCAGCGGAATTAGGTCCATTGTTTTTGTTTTTGTTTCTGTTGTTTCGGTTACGTTTACCGCCACCGACCCTATCCTTCGGGACCCCAATCCCTTTCAGGAAGTCCTTCTCGTTCAAGTATTCGAATGTGCGATCTATGAGGGCCCGCTTAAGCAACCCCTCATCGTCCTTCGGTAGGGATTTGTAGTACAAGCGGACGGTGGCCATCGTTTGTTTGGTTCTTCTAAGCATCATCATGTCGATGATATTCTTCGTCCGTGTATCTGTGAGGAGGCCCTTCTTGTACAAGTGATCCACTTGGGCCTTTGCTTTATTGATGTATGCTGCGTTCTTGTCACTAGCCAGATCCATCTTCTCCTTGTTAACGAAAGCCCTTGCAAGCCGCTCCTCTCGCTTCGCGCTAAGGCGCCCCTCTTGGAATTGGGTAAGCTCTGTTCCAGACTTTTTCATGTATGCGGCTATTAGCTGCTTCCGAAGGTCGTTCGCAGGGTCCTTCCCTGTCCTCATCTGCGATAAAGTTGGGGCGCCAGCGAACCTAGATGCCACCTTTAGAGCGAACCGAAGCTGTTCCCTGTCTGCCCCCGGAGCAACCACCATCGCAAACAAGTCATCAGCAGACTTAAGGCGGGAACGTGACTTGAAGTCCGATGCCTCCCTCTCAAGACCCGAGGCCAGATCGCCCCTTCGTTTGAACTCTGCTTCTTGTTCCTCCCTGAACCCTGCCATATCCCCTTCAGAGGGAACTTGGGTCGTGCCGTCACTGCTAACGACCGGTCCTTCACCCATGAAGGTCTCCATCTTGTCAGCATACGCACGCGCTTGGGCGGCCTTGTTGGTAAGCCTTTCGACTTCGCTTTCAGCACCGGGCGCAACAGGCTTGTCTTTGGTAGCCTTAACCACCTCACCGACACCCTTAACCGCAAGGTCTACGACCGGGTTTTGGACAAGCGCACTACTCAGTTGTAAGAGCTTCGCCAGATTCTCTGGCCTACTCCAATCCTGAGGCTTTGCGAGTTCCTGTGGACGCATCCACTTAGCCCTTGAGCCGTAAGCTTCACGGAACGGGCGTGCGTCGAAGCGGCCAAACCCTGTCTGATCGTATGGTAAAAACCTAGCCATCTCATTCTCCTAGTAGTCGGCTCCATTTAACTGAGAGCCTAGCTCGTATGACATTTACTCAGGGGCCGCATGTGACACAAATGGGTTGGATCTGTCTCCACTCCAAGACCTGTATTGCGGCATTATGTGATACTCAAAGAACTGGTGCCTCATGTGTGGAGGAAGGGTTTCCGCAAAAGTCCAAGCCGCGTCAAAGAACCCCTGCTCGTCAGCACCCCACATGCTGTCATATGTCTCCTTCCACCCCTCGACCAAGGGCTGAAGAGTGGCCATCGTCTCTAGGTCCTTCTCGGCTTGCGACCCCATTGCCCGCTCTTGCTGGAACGCATTAGCCTTTGCAAGGCTTGCGACGGACTCTTCCTGAAGGGCCGTCTTGGCCATGTCGGCGTCCTGAGATGCAAACCCTCTCTGGGCAGTACGGCGTCGCTGCTCGGAAGCTGTCAACGCTGCCCCAATCGGGGTACGCCTGCGCCTGTACTGCTCGCCCGCCAAGTTGGCTAGGGTGTCCTTTTTAGACGCTTGATACGCCTCCTTCCCAGCCCCTGAAACTCCGGCCAGTGACTCGGCTGCACTGTGAAGGGCGCTAGTAGCACCCTTCTTAAGTCTCATGGACTCAAGATATTGCTGCCCGATGTTTCCGCCGGCAAGCTCATTGAATTCCTTTTTACTGTATGGATCTAACGGCTTTGTAGCCATGGCGCCCTCCTAAATGACCGTCTTCTTACCTATAAGGTATACCCAGTGGCCTTGATAGCCTGAGTACAATGTTTCTGCTGCTGCCAACGTCGGTGCGGCGTCCAATGCCTTTACCGTGTCGCTCATCCTCATCCTGACCTCGATGAACTGCTCCGAACCTGAAGTGCTCGGCAGAGCCGGTGGGTTACCAACCTGAGTTCTACCCCATGTTGGTGACCACCCCTTCCCGACAAAGAAGGGCTTCCCCTGCGGGACATATCCAACCCCGCCAAGACCAACGAGAGGAACTTGGTGCATCTCCCAGTCCCACCAGTACGGGTTACCGGCAGGTACGTTTGTTGATTGTATGTGGCTAAGGTGCGTCTGTAGTCCAAACGATCGGACCCGATCAACACACGTGTCGAACCATGTCGTGGCTACGTTGTTCTTGTAGTCCGGCCCGGCTATCGTCGTCTGGGCTACCTGCTCGTATGTATGGCCATCGCTCTCAAGACCAGTTGCTATCGCCACCCCAACGTCCACCGTAAATCCAGCACTCTCTGGAACCACGAAGATGGTAGGCGGACCTCCAGAGGAGTCGGTGTATCTTGTCTCCTGCCAGTTGTAGGCAAGCATCACATGGTGGATTACGAACGGGTGATGGATCGGTACGATCCGCCTGTCCGCTATAAACTGGGAGCCAATCGCTGCGCCAACGTCGAAGTACGGCTCTGTGCCCATCTTGCTCGACGTAACAACTTGGTACCTGCGGCCTTGGAACATTGGAACGGCGATGATCTCGTACCCTGAATCTAATAGCAGGTTTTGGTTTGGAACTGTTTCGGAATTATCCGTATACCCAGCGTTTAACTTGTCCCGAAACACGTCGTCGATCACTGCCAAGTTCTGGCTAATCCCACCCGCTTGGTCTGCCGTTACAACTGACCCAGCGGCAGGGGTGGTTACCGAGACGGTGGCGTTTGTCTTGTCACCGCCATGCTTCGTGGGGATGTTCTGCACCCCGTCTGAGATGCTCGTGTCCCGGCGTACAAGGTCGGTCCTTATCTTTAGCGACGCTGTAATGCTAGATAACGCGTAGCCAGCCGCATCCGACAAGTCAGGTGCGTATATCGCAAACACGTAGGTTGTGTGGGGTGATAACTCGACATCGATCCCGTCTACCAAGACCGGGTTAAACCGATGGTCCTTTCCGGCGTATGCGATGTTTGGAACCTTGACTCCCCAGACCTCCCCGTCGATGTTCTCATGGTCGCTTTTTGTTACTGGGAGACCCTCGTCAACGTCCCAGTGCGTCATCCTGTGCTCGAAAAGTGCGAGCCGGACGTTGAGTTTCTCGATATCTCCAAAGTTCATCTTACCGTCGAATACCGCGTTAACTAACGCTGTGCTGTCGAAGAACCTGTCCGCTATGATGCAAGACTCGTCCCTCTGGTCGAACCCAAAGCTAATCTCATCGAGATAGAATCGTGGCGATGTAGGACGGTATGAGTAGTCATTCGGGATACTCCTCGGAACCCCCGTCGTTATATTCATATCCTCCTGAAACGGAGGCAGAACGAAAGGAACGGAGTAACAGATCCCATCTGGGGAAGTGTTGCTCCAGAACGATGAGTCCACGTATGGAATGTGTAAGTTCACCCTGAAGGTGCTCTTTGCCGACTCCATCTGGTCTGGCGATACATTCCCAGACAGCGCGGTGGCGGCCTGCGAAAGAGGTCCTGCAACATGCTCAGGGTACAGTTTCGTTCCCCGTGCCAACTTCTTACGAGAAATCCTGCTCATCCCTCAAGCTCCTCAAGGACCGTAAGGACCACGCTGTAGTACTGCCCAAGCCAAGGATGCGGGTCCCATGACGACGTAACAGCCGGAAGGGAGACGTAACTAGGTATAGCCACGCAAACCCTTACCCTGCTATCTTCAGGGAGTGGCTCGTTCACTTCGAGTTCAAAGTATTTACCCTTCAAGTCTCCTCCGGGATAGGAGGTCGGGAACATGTCGGATGTCGGGGCCGCTACCGTATGGTTGATTATGGCTGAGTCGATTGCGAAGTTAGACCGAACCGCAGCTATTTGGTTAAGTCTACGGTCCTCGCTTCCATAAGCTTTCGGCCTGTCCACAATCAACCCCACGGTAACGTCCCTAGAAAGGGTGTCCGGCGCACCGGTCGGTGGGGTTGTGAACACGTATCCGTTGTCATACGGGTTAAGCGCACTCACAACCGAGTCCAGCATAAAGAACACTTCGAGCGACTTAACTATCACACTAGACCCGAAGTGGATCGGAGTGGTCCATATGTATTGAGCGCCATTAATAAGGCCAAGAGCTGACTCTTGGGCCACCGGGCTAATCCCTAGTGTCGCGTATCCCTTCGCCCTCTGGGGGTTCTGGTACGGGTCCGGAGGGTTTGGTGTTCCTCCTGTGAGTGTAGCCAGTTGGGCGTCGTCATTCATCGCCTGAACCCACGGGAGGCTCGTATCGAACTGGTTGGCAACATTCAGCTTTGCTGGGCTCCATCCCATAACGTATTGGGTCTGCGTGTACCTGTTATCGAGATCTCCACGGGGTATCGAGTTAACTAACCCTTGGACATCCCCTAACGCGGTGTCGATCCTAGACCCATCGATGGTCGTTCCATCAGAGAACTGCTCGTCAGTTATGTACCTGTTATGCTTTTTATACGGCATCAGAAACTCCCAGTCTGTACAGTCACGCCATACCCGCCGCCTGTCCGATCATAGCACGCGACAACCTTGGCATCCCCGGGAATGCCCGGATTTGTGATAACAAACCCAAGGTTTGGGCCTTGGAATACGCACCCGACAAAGAGTGCGCGGGCAACCTCAGCCGCCGAAGGTGCCCCCAGAGTCACATGGGCTCCTGCGTCGCCGGCCATTTTCTCGAAGATGCAGTTCCGAAACACAACCGTAGCACCGACCGAGATAGACGCTAACGACCCCTTGTTTTTGGAGCCTCCAATGAGGTGTACCCCATCAATAACGCAGTCCTCCGACAGGCTAATCGTCCTATCCGCCCTAGCTGAAGCCCCCATGCCCTTGAAGATTGTCCCAGAGACGGTGCCTGACCACCCCCCAAAATCCCCGTTGGCGAGGGTGACCGCATTGCCGGACTTGGAAGTCTCTCTAACGGCCTCATTCTCAGTCGTTACGCCAAGAGCAACGACAATGTCATTGATCGTTTGTTGGCTGCTCGACCTGAGTTGGTCCAAGAGGCTTCCAGACGTATCCAGAAATATGTCGTCCGGTCGGATCATCTTCCAACCCTCCGTCTCCCGCCAACCTCTCGGAGAACTGCCTTGATGGAGTCGATATGAATCTTCTGCGCTCTGTTCTGAACGTGCCCGAAGACCATATAGGTGATGCTGTCCCCCTTCGTGCTGTCGCTTGTTGAGATAATGTTCTTCTCTTCGTCGTCGATTAGATACGTTCCATCGCTAATGCTAGCTGGGTTGCCGTATGTTACGCCCGCTTGGTTGAACGTTTTGTTAACAAGGTTTGAACTAGAGTCTAAGATCCGAGACCGTATGGTCTGCTTGTTAGTGATCTCTTGGATTTGGTTAGTCCCTGTAATCGTTCCGTTGTAGTCGATGATCTGGCTGGTCCACCCCCTAAAATCGCCTGCCAGCAAGGTGTTGAACACACCCCACAACCAGTCCGGCTTCAGGTGATCGGCAGTCACGCCTCTCCCGTGGGACAAGATCTGGACGTAAAGCCCCCTTGCCTTCAGCCTGATGGGGGAGTCTAGGCCCACCTGAACGCTTTTGTAAGCCCAGTCAACTGGCTGTGCAACATTGTCATCAGAATGCGCTAGTGACCCCATCTCTTGCTGTTCCCAGAAGATGTTGTTCCCTGCAAACGCGATCGAGCCTACCCATAGCCCCATCCCACTAATCTCGGAAGACATATCCATGCGCCTCATCGGTATGAAGAGCAGTGGTGTCTTCTTTCCTGCGACTGACCTAATGTTAACCGTTCCTGCGGGACCTCCCATCGCAGCACTGGACCACGATATTCTGATCTCTTGGCCGGAGGCGTCTGGAACTCCTGCCGGCAGCATGTAGACCTGAACCTCTGAGGTTCCCGGAACTTGCGCCCCGGGGCCACCGTATCCAGTCGCGGACCCACTTCTCTCCGCAGGCACGATGATGTCAACCTCCGCAGTGCCAGTTCTTACGACAGGCTCCCACTGGGCGCTATCAAACGTGAACGAGTAAAGCATCTGGGCGGACGAGAGCGATCCTTGGGATATAGAACTCATCGGAAGAAGGAAGACATCATTGGTTGCGGTGACAACCGACCCTCCCGGAAGCGTGAACCCGACCGGGAGCTTTCCCCACTTATCTATCAACCGGGCTGTGTGGACTATGTTTCTGCTTGTTTGTCTGTACTCCCCTCTGGGCTTTCGGTAGTCCTCGTTGTCTACGCTTCGGTCAATGGCGCCACCTCGCCCGTACTCCATGATGTAGTAGCTTCTTGCTTCAACGTCTGCGCCGACATCCACGAACTGTCCCGCTGCGATATCCCACCGCTTTGCCACGTCCGTAAACGCTTCAGACTGGACCGAGCCAACACAAAACATCCCCTGTGCATCAGATACGATGTACGGGTTTGTTATTCTCGGCTCGACACCAACCGTCGAAACCCCTCCCTCCGTGAACACGTTGGACTCAAACGTCCACACCGCCCATTTCCCATCGGTCATCGTCATTGCGATGTTCTCTTCCGGGAAGGATGCGATGAGTATGTTCTCCTTGGGGGAGTGGGCTAGGTTTACCATCCGAAAGTCAAAGCTATAAAAGCTATTTGGCTGCTGGTTGGCAAGGTTAGAGACCCCAAGGGACTGGTAGAAGCTCGTAACCGGGTTGGTGATGAACTCGTTGAAGAAGCTCTTGATAGGCTCCGAGATCGTCTGGTGTTTAAGCCCGTTTTGGGTGGCATAGATGCCATTCCGATCGACCCAAGCAACCCCTTGCTCCATCTTCGTGACAGATTGCGGGCCGACGCACCCGATAAGATCGGATATCTTCGTGAGTCTCCCTGCACTCTTGATGTTCCCCTGAGACGGTGTGTAATGCCACGTCTCAGACTCGGTCCAGATTAAGAGATTCCCGAGGATCTCCTGTATTGCCGAGATGTCAAACTTGGTAGGTATGGGGACCACGTTATCGGATGTGAACGCAAATGGGCTCTCATCGTCTGAGAAATACAAGGCGTTTCCAGAAGCCACAACGGTAGAGAATCCCATCGACGCCATGTCTCGAATATTTCCAAGGGACGTCGCCGTGAGGTACTCGAATGCTCTCTGGTTCTCTTCGGTCCCGTTCATAGGGTCCATCCGTCTTATGATTGACGACTCAGACCTTGGCGAAGACGCCACCCTGCTAAAGACCCTCTCCGTCTGCTGGATGCGTGTCTCTTTGAACCTCGTGGGCTTATACATGAGCACACCGGAAGACGGGGACCCAAAGAAAAGGTTGCCCTCGTGCTCCGTGAAGAAGAACGACTCCATCTTCCCGTGGTCAAAGGACGCATAATTATCATCCCTCGATGTCTCGTATGCTCCGTGTTGTTCTGGGGTGGGTGTTGTTGCCCTGTCGTTCTGGCCAGTCTGCGGGTAAATCGCCTCTTCCCACCGAACGTTTGTGTCGATGTCATATATCTCTACTAGGTACGCATCAGCAACGGATGTGCCTTGATTCCAGTTCGCCGGTATGAACGCCGAGGCAAACACGGATATGATCTGCCTGTACTCCGCCGTCCTGTACAAATGCGAGCCAACATGGGCAAGCATTCCTTGGGGCGCAGCCGAGAACGACCCGGGTCCAGCTCCGTCAAAGAACCTAGTCCCGAATGTGGTTGTATACTCAGCGCGCTGGCCGAATCCCTTACGGACCTCCCATCCTCCCTTTCGGTGGAGCATGTTAAGGACGAAGGCTCCATTGGAGTATTGGATCGGCGTGGTGCCAATCCCAAGAATCTCGACCTCTTTGCCAGTAACCGCCACGTAGTTCCCCCGATAAATGTTATCTTAACTATTCCATACTTGGTTAACGTACTGATTGGTCTCGTGGTTATGTTGGGACAGGTAGCCTTTGAAGTCCCGTTCACGGATCTCCGTCTGAATCCTCAACGGTCCGTTATCTGCGTTGTCCCTGATCGCGTATTGCTTGTATGCGTACAGCGCAATCAGGTCATGGAAAGGCCCTAGAGAATCGATGAATTCTCCGGCAACGTCCCATCCAACGCTGGCAACCGGGATATACGACAGCCTAAGCGTTCCTGAAGTCACCTCCGAAAGGAGAAGCTTCGTGTTTTGCATCGCCCAAGACTGGTAGGCCGAATCAAGCGCACGCATCCCGCTTACTGCACGGTAAATAAATCCACGGCCACTGCCGGAGGTGCTTGTGGCTCGCACCATATTCAGCCTAATCATCGCAGCACTGGCGCCAACAGAAGGCGCGGGACCCACTAGCGTAACTGCCTCTGGCCCGGTGGATGAAAGGTCGTACTCGTTGTTTGCAGTGACGGAGATGTCAATGTCCACGGCGTAGAAGTCCGAATCGTAGTTGTTCACGCGGAGCCTGAACTCGTCGTATCCACGATCAAGATACAGGTTAATGTCCGCACTGGTCACAAACGTCCCGTCAGGCTCATCGATGTAAGCCCTGAACAGCCCTTTCACCACATCAGCGTTCATCCCATTCCCCCCATCGTGTTAGGAACCTTTGGCATGAGCGCCTCTGCGCCCTTGGCCATCTTGCTGGTGTCGGTGACCGCGTTAGCCATCTGCTGGCCCTTGAGTTGCTCTGCCATCGCCTGAGAGTCAGCCATCGGGCTCTCGCCCACGTTGGCGCTAGCCACCTTGTTCATGATGCTCTCGTTGGGAGCCTGCTGACGCGGGAAGACCTTACGCTGTATCATCGCTTGCTGGTACGCCTCCTCAGGCATCCCGGCTGTCTCAAGTGACACGAATATATCAGCGATGTAGTTCTGGCGCTCTTGTTCGAGGTCGTAGTACTCCTCGGTTCTCATGAAGTCCCCGAATACCTTCTTGAACGACCCGATGTCGTCAGACTTGAAGATCTCGACCGCGTAACCAGCCTTCACAGTCTCAAGGATATCCTCGGCGTGGCTTAGTGCCATGACTTTCTCCGCAACCTGAGCGTTGCCAGTGCGGAACGAAAGCTCCTTGAGGGCCTCCTCTGGAGGTATAAGACCCAGTTGAAGCATCTCAAGCACTTTCTGGTCCCGGTCTCCAGACTCGTGCCTAAAGAGAGACCCAGCCTCAAGGAATACCTCAGGGTTTCTGATAAGGTTGGTGCCCTTGAGCTGCTTCCATATCACGTTGCCCAAGTTGTCCATCATCGACACCATCTTGTCCTCGGTGTAGAAGTGGCTCATTAGAGTCAACGCGCACTTCGCGATGTCCCTCACGCCGCGCTCGATACTCGATTGAGTAATCTGAAGCTGGCTCAAGTCACGTTCAGCAAGAGCGTTGATGGCCTTGCCGGAAACAACGCCTACCGCACGCTTGCCCATCGTCACCGAGTGGACGCCAGAAACGTCCATGATCTCAGCCTGAAGGGACCGGAGGTTGTCGATAAGGTAAGATGGGATAGGGACGGGGGCAATCATTTCTGGCTTGCCACCTGCCATGTTATAGTAAACCTTCTCACCCGCCACATTTGTAATGGCTTTGGAGGACACTCCAGCAGACTTTGGGATCAACCATTTCGGGTTCCCCATAAGTTCCACGTTCTGAAGTATCTGGCTTCGCCCCTTGTTAAAGTACCACTGAAGGTCGATCAGGGGGGCGATTAGCCCGATTCCCCAAAGCCTCAGAGGTATCTGTGTGTATCGGATGATCCTGATCGGAAACACCCCGCCCGGAAACTTCTCTTCCTTAAAGAGATACTCGTTGCCAAGCATGATGGAATGGCGCCCATCTCGCCAATAAAACTCGTAGACCTCAAGACGGTCCTTGGGAACACGCCTCGATAAGACGCCTTCTCCGCTACCTTCAGAAATCTCCGCAGACAATTCGATGGATTCACGGCTAGAAGGATACGCCTCAATCAACTCTTCCTTCGTGTGGTAGCGACGGATCGCAATCCACTGGGACTCCTCAGGGGAGGATGTCTTAGGCTCGAAGAAGACATCGTAAGGCTTGATCGACTCAAGCTCGACCTCCTTCTCGGTTGGGTTATAGAAGCAGTGAAGAGCCACGGTCCCACACGAAAGAAGAGATTCAATCGCAGTCTCGACCACATCCTTCACCTTCTGAGCCTGCCACCAGTATTGGAGGGCGATCTCAGAGGACTTAGCCTTAACAATGTCTTCCGGCGATGGAGACGCAGGAAGAACCGCTATCGACGGGTAGGCAACGGCGAGCCTAGCAAGGATGTTCCGGTATACGTTAAGAAGAAGATTGACTGTTACGCGAGTCTGCTGGCCGCGCCTTGGACGAGTCATCTCGTACTGGCGAAGATTCTCATCATACGTGAGCCACTGGTTCCCGGCCAAGAACAAGAGTGAGAGGTCCCATGACCGCTCTTCCTTAACCCTGTCTGACTTAGACTCGGATATTTCGCTCTTAAGGTTGCCCGGCCATCGTTTAGATCCGGGCATATCCGGGGTCATTGTTGAGTTCTCGGTCTCCATTCAGGCCCCTCTATTCGTAGTTTGAAGAAATGCTATCTATGAGAGCATCCATCTTGGCGGCGCTCGTTGTTACTTGGTCGGGATCAACGGCGGTCTCGCTACCCTGAAAGAGCTTGAGAAGATCGTCCATCTTTTTATTCTCATCGCTGGCCCTCTTCCACTTCATAAACGAAGCTCCAGCTTTAGCCATGCCCGTCGCTCCCCCTACTGCGTCGGCTCCTTCGACGCCTGCAAGGCCTCCACCGATCTGCTTAATTCCAGATCCGATAGCTCCTGCGACAGGCGGGAGACCCGCAAGTGATAGCCCAACATCGGCCAACTGTCCCACAGGCTCTAGCACCTGACCAACCTTGTACAGGGGGTTGTCTTCTGCCTTACGCTTGGCGTCAAGCTTCGCTTGTGTAGCGTAAGCTCCAGCAGCCTTCATTAACGCATCTTCGTAAGCCATCTCACCCTCCTAAAGCAGAGGGGACCTAAGCCCCCCCTGCGACATACTAGCTAGTGGGAAGACCCAAGCCAGTCTCAGGAACCATAATCCACAAGCACACCGACAAGTCAGCGTTAACCGCAGCATCAATCGCAGCGACCCCAACGAGGGAGCGAAGTGCGATCGTCATACCAGCATTCACCGGGATGGTGAGGCCAGTAGCAGACGCTGACCAATGGAGCGTATCCATCTGGACGGTTGTCAGAGACAGTGCAGATCCGACCGAAGCGTAGTTCGCAACGACAGACTCAGCGGCAGCGGGAGACGCCATGATGTCGATACTAAGCGTTGACCCAGCGGCAGCGTCACAAGCGGCAGCGTCGTGGACGTACTTGCAAGATGCAGCCACCACGAGTGCGTCGAAGGGCATAGAGATCCCCTCAACGTGAGTTGCAGCAGAGGGGGCGGCCCCAAGGTCTCCGAAGACCGATGTGGTAGCAACGCCACCAAAGTCAACGATAGTCGAGGTAACGCACATGAGGTGCGCCGGGTTTAGGCCAGAGCTATCACTGAAGTTCTTCCAGCGTGAGACAATAGCCCGAGGTGTAACAATAGACATTAATATTCTCCGTTAAACATGTTGTCGTATTCTTCGAGGTTAGCAAGAAAGCTAGGCGGGGTATTGTCCACGATCTCAGCCTCCAACTGTTCAACTTCCTCCTTCCGAATGCGTATCTCTCGCAGAATAAGCAGCGAGACGAATACGCCTATTTCAAGGATAAGAAGCGTTGCAGCGAAAGCTAAGACCGTAAACAAAACAAACTCCTAAAGAGTTAGGCCAGACATCATGATGTTGGCATTCGGACGCTTGCACACAATGTTGTAGTACCAGCGATAGAATCCTTCCCACCGATCAGCGTTGACCACGCGGCTCAAGATGTTTCCGTCAAGGTCTGCAAATCCGGGCTTTTGCAACTCAGTGATGCACCATCCGTCAGTCTTCAAGAACGCAATCATACCGTTAGGCATATCTCGCGAGATCTTCATCGGCATCCCACCATAGGAGAGACCGGTGAAGCCACCATCGCCCTGAGTAGCCTTGCTGGAGTCCTTGTAAAGCTGCGTAGGAGCAGCAGGAGCACCAGTAGCAAGAGTACCTTGCAAGAGACCAACGTAGGACTGACGCTGAAGCGGGTTCATAAGCATCAAGTCAGGCTCTTTACCCGAACCATCAACCTGCAAGGTCGTGGACGTAGTAAGAAGCTCATCAATGCTTTGCTGAATCCGAGTAAGCGTCAACGGTGCGCGACTTCCACCAGCAGCGGTAACCGGTGCTGCCGGAGTCGAAACAAATGACGTGATAACCTTACTCCGAAGGATCGGAGCCTGACCGGCAGCAGCTACAGCAGGAACAGCAGCGGGGTCAGCCGCGTTGCGTGTCACTGTGAAGTGAGTCGGGTTGGTGAGGTTATCAAAGATCCCCGTAGGCTGGTTGGCGAACACGAAAGGGGCTGCCCCAGCGTTAGCACCAGCACTGTCAACGGCTTGAGTCGCGTTCAACATCACAGTAACAGAAGAGTTACCGGTGTTGTTTACAGTCGTCCACGAGATCGCACCAGCATTGTTAACACTTTGCGAGATAGTGATCGTGCCAGTGGCCCGATTAAAATTACTCACAAAGAAGTTGTTGTTGACTGGTACGCCAACGAAGTCAACAGCGTTGAACGTATCCGTCCGAACGAGATCAACACGAACCCAAGTCGCGTCATTCGCAGCGTTGACGGCAGTACCCGTTAAGGTTCCGTCGAATGCATTGAACGAACCATCATACTGGCACAACAAAAGACCGTCAGTTGCAGCTAGAGCGCCAGCAACCTGAGCACCACCCGTGACAGCACCAGCACCAACACCGTGCATCGGGATGTAGCCTTGAACCTGTCCACCAAAGATGCTGGACTTGTTGGCTGCATCCCGCACGTCGCTAACGAGCTTCTTCATTTCTGAATCAACCCAGCTAATGAACGTGTGCGTTCCACCCTTCTTAGCTGCTGCAATGGCAGGACCAGTAACGGAGAAACGTCCGTACTGGAAACGAGCCCGAATTTGCAGGTCTTCATACCCCTGCTGTCCAGCAACGGGAAGCCCACCACCTTCGGCAACAAAGGCGTTACCAAGTGCAGCAGAGTCGTTACGAGAGATGTGAACCGGAATGATGCACTGACGGCCATTCCAATCCACTTTTACTTTTTCCATCAATTCAAGTGCGAGCACTTCTTGGTTCAGTTGCTCTTGGATAGGTCCAAGATAGAAGTCCTGAAGAATCGCATCAAACGTCGCTAATGTAGCAGGCATCGCCTTACTCCTTATTTCTAAAAGATATTATTGTCTCGGATATGTTCTAACAAAGCGTTACGAACATCCTTCATATGCTTAGGTCTATTACTCTTTGGCGCCCGTGAATCTCGCGGGCTATTGCCGGAACCTGCACTCCTCGGACGGGGAGCCGCCTCTGGAGACCGACCGGCGCCTTGTGGATTGTCCTTCAAGTAACGCTGAACCGCAGCCTCCTCCCTCTCAGCGAGAAAGGTGCTAAACGTCTCTGCGACTTGGAACACGTTGGTCTTGGGGTCATTGGCAACGGCTTGCAACACGGACTCAGGGGGGACGTTTGGGTACCTCTCTTTGATTGTATCCATGTCCCGCATAAGCTGCTGCTTGTAGCCTTGAACGCGAAGTTCATGCATCTGCTTTTCAAGCTGATTCACACGCCCATCATCGTAACCGTCCACGCCAGTGTCATCGTCGAAGTCGAGCCCGTAGTCGTAGTCCTCACTCTCCGTTGACGCGCTTTCGTGCCCCTCAGGGGCGCTAGGCTTGCTCGCTAAGTATGCCTCAAGTTCGCGGTTACGCTCGCGTAGCGTTTCGATCTCGCCTTTATACTCATTCCGTGCCTCTACGACGGACTTGAATCTATTGTACGGTACTCGATGTCCCTCAGCATACTCTTCTTCCCCACCACTATCCACTTCAACGTCCTCGGAGGCGACGGACGTTTCTTTGATGTCATCTAAAGTCTCCTGATCTTCGGTATCAACAGGCTCACCGATGAACCCATCCCCGTCATCTTCGACGGGAAACGAACTCTCCAACATGGAACTAGCCTTATCAAAATCATCTTCAGTCAAGAAACCAGACATCTTATACTCCTTTAACGCCGGGAGGCGGATCAATCATACAAATCGACAGACGGAGATTCATCCCCGCCCTCATCCTTACCACCCCAAGCGGAGTTGGTATCTGTAAACAGCTGACCAGTGGCTAACTCAAATTCCATAAGTTGAGAGACAGTGGTGGGCCGTTGGTCTTTCATTATGTCGTCCTTGATAAAGTCCACCTGCTCCATGCCGATTAAGGCCAGAGCGCAAGCAAAAACCATATCATCATGGCGGCCTACTTCGGCCTGTGGCTTGTTGGACGCTGAGAACACAAAGGTGTTTATCTCGTCCTTGAGCCGTTCGTCCGTAACCTTAAGCCAGCCCCGTGAGACGTATTCCTGCATGCGAGCAAGTAACACGCTACGTGTGTTCACGTTTGTCTGGAAACCCATCGACTCCTGCCAACGCTTACCAATGGAGTCGTACTTGGTTCTCCGGTACATCTGCCCCCACTGCTTCGCAACAAGGTATTCGATAATCGAAAGACCGTAAGAATTGCTCTCTGGGACGATGAGAGCGTTGTATTTCTTTGCCTCAATCAAGACCTGCCTAGCGAACTCGGTCGGCGCCATCTTCACATAGAAGCTGGAGGCGATCTTAGGCTCGCGCTTCCTCGTCACGTCTAGCACCATGAAGGTGGAGTAATCGCCCTCTAACGAGCCCGAGGCCGTGTCCACACCCAAGGTATAGATGCAGTACTTAGAAGGCTTCAGATATTGCTCGTAGCCCTCGTGAGCCTTGGCGTGCGGGAAGACGTGGGAGGTGAAGAACCTTCGCCCGCTGGTAATGAACGCGAGGTCCGCAGTGACCGGGTACTCCTGACAGAAGGTGTTCCAATCGGAAGCGCACCGCGTTATGTACGTGTACGCGCCCCAGTTCACGGCGCCGACGGAGAGGTTATGCTCCCTCGCCAGCTCCTTTAACTCTACCGGGATAAAATCAGGCTCGGTATTGAGCGTGCATTCAGGGCTGTTTGCCCATGAGATGAAGAGTTTGTTAAACCCGTTTGCTCCGTACCAAATCTTATGAGCATCGTTAAGGCCCTTAGCCGTCGTCTCCAAGGAGACAGAAGCGTTCTCGCCAGCAGTGTTAAGTGCGGCGGCGATGGTGGACTGGATGTCCGAATACATCGCGAACTCTGAACAGTGGATAGCCTGAAACGTATCCCCGCGCAAAGCCTCTGACGCCGCCGTTGACGCCACGATACGACCACCGTGCTCGAAGGTGATCTCGTGGAGGTTCTCCGTGTGGATTGGAAAACGAAGAAACTTAGGGAGTTGCTTGTAGAACCGCTTATATATCCTGAAGATAGCCTTTGCCGAGTCATCGGTGTGGGCCATCACTAGCGACGAATAGTGCGGTGTGAACAAGCTCTTCCAAAAGTTCTTCGCTGCGATGATGGTCGTGAGCCCGAGCTTACGTCCCTTTAGAACGTACTGCCACGGGTTCTTAGCGTCAGCCTCCAAAAACTGTACCTGAGCGTGGTTAGGCTTGAGGGATATTAGCTCCCCATCCTTATCCACAATCTTCAGGTACGCGTCACAAAAGTAGTCAAAATCAACCGCACAGCGCCTGATCTCAGTTACCTCGTCACTCGTTATGGTGGACTTCTTTGCCATCTACGCGGAAGCGCCCATCACAAGAGCTTCTACGTCCTTGTAGTACGGGTGCTCTTTATCGTCCCATCCATCAAGCAGGCCCTGAAGCTCCACTATCACATCCCCTCCACCGGGTTCTGGTGCGTCCATCACAATCTCGTCAGCAATAGGCGGCATAGGGCCAGCTCCCCCCATAGGAGGAGAAGGAAGACCACCTGCCAAAATTTCCATGGCCGCATCAGCTTTCGGTGACTTGTTCTTTGCGCCGCTGCGCTTCCCCATATACTTGGGCATTCTTCCCTCCAATTGTTGCTCTAGGTTTAATTTTCTTGTCCGCAAAGGCCACATATAGCCCCGCATCCTTCTTGCTTGCGGTGTTAGCCACCACTTTCCCGGTGGAAATTTTCACCACCCTGCATTTCTTAGGGCCTTCTGGGCCATCACATATGATTTGGTACGGCATCTACTCACCCTTGGCTTGAGTCTTAGTGGATGGAGCGCCCGTCCGGAGGGACTTCCGCTTCAGGTACTGGGCCATCTCCTTCGCCGCTTGAGCTTTCGCTTTTTCCTTCGTCTCGTGCGCCACCGACTTTCTCCTCGATTCCATGAATCTCGTTCAAGATATCAATCACATCGTAATCGTCGCTTCCGATCAAAGCCTGCACCCGGAGAGCCGCTGCCTTAACAGTCAACATCTTCTCCATCACCGAAAGCTTGTCCATCAGCCGGCGGTCATCCTCGCTCGTTCGAGCCTTCTCGCTCCAGCCCTCATGGCTACGAGCCAACAACCACTTAGCAGCGCGCCAATCTTCACTAGCAGCATTGCGAACAATACCCACCAAAGAAGCCTCGCGTTCAGCCACAGCCATCTCAATAGAAGATCGAAAGTCGGGGCGCTCAGAAACCCAGCTATAAAACGTGTCTAAATGAATGCCAGACCGGTGAGCCGCAGACTTAAAAGTACTGCCCTCACTGATACACTTAACAATCTTAGCAACGCGCACTTCGCTGTACTTGCAAGCCATACGGGGCATAGTCCCATCAAATGTAAATACATCAACCACGATATCGCGTGCCCCCGTAAACAACCACTAACAACCACCACACAACAATGTCAACCAACTCAAACCAAAAGACCTCCAGCCGCCACCGGGTAAGAGACGACCAGAGGCCAAAACTCGAACAGCTATGTAAACCCTGTACCCACCACCCTACACGATCCCAATACCCCTGTAACTTTGTAACCGTAAAAGGCAAAAACAGCCATTTGCAGCCCCTCACCCTACTCTTTGCCAATTTGTCACTTGACACTTACCCTAG
>TARA_R110000751_G_scaffold119345_4_pt1 | contig 25472 bp, 26 predicted proteins | sample TARA_R110000751 | Tara Oceans TARA_R110000751 (sample SAMEA4398001) | marine metagenome | biome: Polar Biome; feature: [MES] marine water layer (ENVO:01000295) within the mesopelagic zone...; material: water (ENVO:00002006), including particulate matter (ENVO:01000060) such... | reverse complement strand
ATAATACTTCGATTACTTTTAATACTGCCATAATATTTAAATTTTAATTATTGTTTGTTTCTTAAAATTACAACTTTTAATACAATAATTGATGATTTAAATCTTCTAACAATATAGTAGTCGGGTTAAACAGTGTGTTTTATAGGTTGAAATTAACCATTTAGTGCTACAACAGATTCTACTTTTCCTGCTAACATCTCTTTAAGCATATTTTCAATTCCGTTTTTTAATGTAAATGTTGAAGATGGACAACCACTACATGCACCTTGTAAAATTACTTTTACGGTTTTAGTAGTTTCATCATAGGATTCAAATTGGATGTTCCCTCCATCACTTGCAACAGCAGGCTTAATATATTCTTCTAGAATGTTTACAATTTGCTTAGAGGTGTCATCTAATGTTTCAAAGTGTGCTTCTACTTTTTCTACAGATTTTTCAACAACTTCTGGTGCATTAGGTGATACTATTTCTTTAGCATCCTCTATGTAATTTTTTATAAACTCTCTTAATTCAAAAGAAATGTCATTCCATTCTGCGATATCATATTTTGTGATTGACACATAGTTTTCGTCAAAAAAGACGCTTTTAACAAATGGAAAATGAAATAATGCTGTAGCCATAGGTGATGGCTTAGCTGTTTCGATTGAGGTAAACTCGTAAGAAGAGGTAACTAATTTTTTGTTTGAAACAAATTTTAGTACTGATGGGTTTGGCGTGCTTTCCGTGTAAACGGTTACAGCAACCTTTTTTGTTACAGCAGTTTCTGACACAGCTATTCCACCATCGTTTAGGTAGGATTCAATCTGTTCTGCTACTTCAGTCTTAACATCGTTCCATTCTACAATATTATATCTTTCAATAGCTATAAAATTGCTAGATATGTAAACTTTTTTTACAAAAGGAAGATAAAATAATTGTTGTGCTAAAGGTGAGTCTTTAGCCTCGTCAATGTTGTTAAATTCAAAGCTTTGGTGCTTGGTTATAAATTGGTTTAATTCGAATTTAATTATGGTAGGGTTAGAGGTTTCTTGTATTGAAACTTTAAAATCACTCATTGTTACTTTTTTTTTGCAAAAATACTAAAGAAAAGTATAGATATCTATTATATTTGATTTTTATAAAATTTAACGATTTTTGAGGTTTATTTGATAAAACATTTTTATCTTGAACCTTTAACTTTTACGATTGAAATTATACGTTGTAAATTTATATATTTGAGACTCACTTTTAATTTTAAGTTAAAAGTTAGTTATAAACCCAATAGCGTAGCTATTTTATAGACCTGTCTACCTCGAAATAAGAGATTATGAGATTAAAAAACATATTTTTAATAGCAATTGTTGCTTTATTTGGCACTCAATTTTCAAAAGCCCAAGAGGGATTACCAATCTACTCAGATTATTTAACGGATAACTACTACTTGATTCACCCATCTATGGCTGGTGCAGCAAATTGCGCTAAACTTAGGGTTACAGGAAGACAGCAGTGGTTTGGAGATGATGATGCTCCAAAGTTAATTACTGCTAGTGTAAATGGTAGAATTGGAGACTCGCAATCTGGTATTGGAGCTATTGTGTATAGTGATAAAAATGGATACCACTCTCAAACTGGTGCTTATTTTACTTACGCACACCATTTAATGTTTTCTAGAAGTACTACTGACCTAAACCAATTATCTTTTGGTTTAAGTGTTGGAGCGATACAATATAAGTTAGATGAAACTAGCTTTTTAGCTGATGGATTTGATCCTATTATTGCTGGAATAGAGCAGTCTGCTACTAATTTTAATGTAGACTTTGGTTTTTCTTACTTCTTATATGATTTTTATGCACACGCAACAGTAAAAAACTTACTGAAAAATGATGGTATTAATTTTAATGAGCAAGGTATAAGCTATGACAATTTAAGAACTTACTTAGTATCTGTAGGAAATACCTTTGGAAGCTATGGTAGCGAATGGAGTTTTGAGCCTTCTGCTATGTTTATGTATAGAGATGCTACAGAGGAAGCATCCTTTGACCTTAACATAAAAGCATACAAATCCGTAGACTTTGGTAAGGTTTGGGGAGGATTATCTTACAGACGATCTTTAGATGGTGCAGAATTTAGAGATGGATCTGGAGTAAGTAGCCAAAAACTACAATATATTACACCAATATTAGGTGTGGAAGTAAACAACTTTGTGTTTGCTTACAACTATAGCTACCAAGCAAACTCTGTAGTATTTAATAATGGTGGATTCCACCAATTAACATTAGGGTTTAACTTTAACTGTGGTAAAGAAAGATACAGTTGTAATTGTCCTGCAATTAACTAATTGTCAATATATAATTTATTAAAAAAGCCTCATTATAATGAGGCTTTTTTTTTATGGCTTTAATTAATGGTTAGTATTTAACTCTTTAACGTCAATGGTTCCGTCAGGTGATATAACAAAGTATTTATGTTTGATTTCTGTTTTAACAATAGGGTCTTGTTTTTGCTCAGCTGGTTTTGGTGTAAAATGTAGTTTTATTTCCATACCAATTTGTACAACAGGCTCTAATATTGAAGGATTAATTACAATATCATAGTTCTCGTAAGACAAAGGTTGGTAGTAATATGAGGTTTGTTTTTTTACTTCAGTAACACCTTTATCCTGTTTTAAAGCTTGGAAAGATATGCTGTTAAATGCCTGATAATTTTGATAAAAATCTTTTGGGAAGTAACAATATTTTTGATCAGCCATGACAGCATTATAGTTTTCTAATTTAAAACCTAGTAGATTGTAATATTCTTTTTTTTCGGTAATTAAATTTAAAAGTTTAGTTTGTAGATTCTTATACACATCAGCAATGTTTTCAATATAATAATCCACTTTTACCAAGTTATAAATTTCATTTTTAGCACAAGCAGTAAGAATTTTTTCAAATTGTTGTGTCTTAGTAAATTGGATGTGTATGTTTTGTTGCAGCTCAAATCCTTTAGGGACTTCAGTATACGTTTTGCTAAATAGCTTTTTAGTGACCTCTACCTCATAAACAGGAACAAACGAAATCACGTCAATAGCAATATCCTTTTCTAAAATTCCAATTGACGTTAACTCTGTTTTGATATTTGCAATACGATCATTTAAAAGGGTATTAGTGATTTCAGCAGTTTCTCCAATTTGAGTAACATTAAAAATAGCAGTGTAGGTTGTTGCTTTTACATTTTGCAACGCTCTAACGTCAATTACAATAGTACTGTTAGGATTTAAATTAGGTGTAACTTGTCTAAGTGAGTTACCATAAGCAATAGCATTTCCGCTAGTTATATTTTGTCTGGAAATGCCTTGATTAAGATTTCCCATGTGTTGTGCTTGGATGTTAATAGATAGTAAAGTGAATAGGGCAAATAATTTTGAATATTTCATAATTGCTTTAAGTTTTAATTTTGGTAAACCTATAAGCAACATATTTAAAACAAAAGCTAGATTGAGTAAACTAACAACATAAATGAGTCAGTTTGGTATATAAATGAGTTAAGACTATAATTTTGGTTATTTTACTTATCAAATTGAAAAAAGTACATTTTATTTAATGGGCTAAAGTGCGTAAGTTTATATTCTATAATTTAATAAATGAAAAACCTACGCATACTACTAACTATTTTGTTGTGTCTAACAGCACAGCAAATCATGCAAGCGCAACATCAGTTAAATAAATCTGAAGAGGCTACTTTTACTGTAAAAGGGTTAGTTAGAGAGGTGGATACTTATAATCCAATAGTTGATGTTAACATCCAAGTTAATGGAGGATCTTACACTAGTACCAGTTTAAGTGGCGAATTTAGAATTAATGTAAAAATAGGAGATGAGATTATGATTAGTCACAAGGATTTTGAGACTATTTATTACACCGTAAAATCCGATGACGATATAACCGTAGAAGTCCATGCCTTAATCGAGGATGCCTATGTTAAAAAGATAAAAACCAAATCTAATACTTTTAAAAGTACCATTGATTCAGCTGTTTTTTACAAGAAAATTTCAGCAGAAAAAAGTATACAGTTTATAACTGAAAGTATTCCAAAAAGTACATCTGTTAAGCAAAATGCCGAAGCTTTTGAGGTCTTAGCAGACATCTATATGTATTGGAAACAATACGATTTAGCGGTAACAAACTATCGTATAAGTTTAAATAATGTAAACTCAACAGACGTTAATTTAAAATTAGCTAAAGCCTATTTTAAAAACAAAAACCACCAGGAGAGTTTAGCCATTTATAATAGTTTAAAAAATAGCGATTTGTCTAATTGGCAAAACGTAATACGTTACGAAGGATTAGGTGATGTGTATGCTCAAATCAATCAAAACAGTAAAGCAACGCAAGCTTATACAGAAGGATTAAAAGTAGCAACTACTAATCAAATTTTGCCTAAAGTTACAGACTTAAATTCTAAACTAGGAGAGGTTTACAATTCAGAAGGTAAAAAGGCTAAAGCCGAAGTTTTACTAGAAAACTCTGTAGCGCTTGCTGCTCAAGAAAATAAAACAAGAGAGGTAGAACAAAAAATTAAGTTTGCAGATTTTCAAAATGTCAATCAATCTTACGATCAAGAAATTAAAACCAGAAAAGAGATCATTAAAGATATAGCTGTTATTGAAAAAGACTCCATAATAGCTAACGAGAGTAACATAACTAAGCAAAAACAAAACTATAAAATTGGTAATGCGTATTTCCTTCAAAAGGAATATAAAGAAGCCATTCCATACCTAGAAAAAAGTATTGAAGAAGCAGATAAAAAAGAAGATTTAATAGTAAAAAAAGATGCGACTAAAAAACTAACAGATGTGTATGTCGAGTCTGGTAATTTTAGCGAAGCTAAATTAATGTTTGACGAGTATGTGAAAACCGTTGATCAACTATACATTAAAAAAGAGCAAGAAATATCGCAAGCAGCACGATTTAATAAAAGTATAGCCGAAAAGCAAAACCGAATCACAACTCTAGAAACAGACCGAAAGTTAACGCTAAGTCAAGTTGAATTATCTGAAGAAAAAAATAAAAGTCAACAGCTAATAATATACTCATTAATAGGTGGTTTATTCCTGTTGGCAGTAGCAGCTTATTTAATGTTTAAATATATAAAACAACAAAAATTGGCAAACAATTTATTGGCATTAAAGTCTTTACGTAGTCAAATGAATCCACATTTTATTTTCAATGCACTAAACTCGGTAAATAGTTTTATTGCGACTAATGACGAGAGGACTGCAAACAAATACCTATCCGATTTTTCTAAATTAATGCGTGCAGTTTTAGAGAATTCTGAAGAAGATTTTATTCCGCTTCAAAAAGAAATTGAACTTATAGAATTATACACAAAATTAGAGCATTTCAGGTTTAAAGATAAGTTTGAATACACTATTAATATAGACAAAACTATAGATATCGAAGCCTATCAGATTCCGCCTATGTTACTACAACCATACATAGAAAATGCAGTATGGCATGGACTACGTTATAAAAATGATATGGGATTGTTAGAAATTTCAATAACCAAAAAACAAAAAGGAGTGATAGCAATAACAATTGCAGATAATGGTATTGGACGTACTAAATCTAAAAGTTTAAAGACCCAAAATCAACAAAAACATAACTCTAAAGGATTAGGAAATATTAAAAAGCGAGTCTCTATTTTAAACCAAATGTATAAAGACAAAGTTGATGTGTTTATAGACGATAATGGAACAGAAGGAGATGTAGGGACAAAAGTAGTAGTGACAATAAAAAAAGATTAAAAATGAAATCCATTTTAGCTAGCTTAGTATTTTTAGTATTGATTTTAAGTTGTAAATCCTCTAAAATTGAAGAGCCATGTAAAAATATTATTAATAAATCACCTCTAAATATTAATTCTTTCACAGAGTTAGTTACTGCTGAAAACGATAAACGAGAAATAAGTATAATTGTGTTAGATGGGAAAGTAGCAAGTCAGGACCTTGTGGAAAAATTAATATTTAATAATAGTAAAAATAAAATAGTAAGTGTACAATCTGTAACAGATCCAAACGCTCCAGAGATAAATGGAAAGCGTAAAAGAGTATTAATTATTTATTCTACCATTTGTGGTCAATGGAAATTAAAAAAAAGTCGATTAACTTTAAAGGAAGACTAAAAATATAATAGTATATGAAACTAAACGCAATATTAGTAGAAGACGAAGCACAAAGTAGAGCCATATTAAAAAACTACTTAACTAAATACTGTCCAAAAGTTAATATAATTGGCGAGGCAGAAAACATAAACGAAGCCTTAGAGTTAATACGCACCTTAGATTTAGACCTAGTGTTTTTAGATGTAGAGATGCCATATGGTAACGCATTTGATTTATTAGACAAAGTTGGTGATCGTGATTTCGAAACCATTTTTGTAACCGCATATAACAATTACGCAATGGATGCCCTAAATGCACACGCCTCTTATTATTTAATGAAACCAATAGATATTGACGAGCTGATTAAAGCAGTAGACTACGTGTCTGAAATTAAGTCAAAAGAAGACGCGTTACAAGACCAAGTATTAATACCTAAAACCAATAATGTAGAAGGTAAAATAACCATACCACAACAAGATGGTTTTGAGGTGTTAAATACCAAAGATATTTTATATTGTAAAGCAGATGATAATTATACAGAGATCTATTTAAACAACAATAAAAAGAAAGTAGTCAGTAAGACACTAAAATATTTTGAAGACGCGTTAACACCATCAGGATTTGCTCGTGTACACAAAAGCTACCTAATTAATGTAAGTGAAGTCGTTAAATACGTTAAAGGAAAAGGAGGAAGTGTTATACTTAGTAACGGACAAGAAATTATGGTGTCTGCTTCAAAAAAATCAGATTTATTATCTTACTTTAAATAACCCAATACCTCTATTCGGAAGTTTTAGAGAAACTTGCAAAAAATTTAAAAATAAACAACACATGCCAATAATAAAACCAGTAAATGGTAAAGCACCACAAATTACAGCAGACTGTTACATAGCAGAAAACGCTACCATAGTAGGAGATGTTCAAATAGGCAAACAATGCAGCATTTGGTTTAATGCAGTGCTACGTGGTGACGTAAATTATATAAAATTAGGAGACAAAGTCAATGTCCAAGATGGAGCAGTCGTACATTGTACCTATCAAAAATACCCAACCATAATAGGTAATAATGTATCCATTGGTCACAATGCTATAGTCCATGGATGCACAATCCACGACAACGTGTTAATTGGTATGGGAAGCATCGTAATGGATAATTGCGTAGTAGAAAGTAACAGCATTGTAGCAGCAGGAGCTGTCGTAACCCAAAATACAATAGTCCAATCAGGAAGCATTTACGCAGGTGTGCCAGCAAAAAAAGTGAAAGACATTAGCGAAGAGTTAATACATGGCGAAATAAATCGTATTGCCGATAATTACGTCAAATACTCAGGCTGGTTTAAAGAGTAATTTTTGGGCGTTACCACAAGGGTCGCGTCATCCATTATATCTTTTTTTGCCATATATGGCAGCAAAAAAAGGATGTCATTACTACCGCTAACGCAACCTATCGCAAGACTTAGACTCAATAGTAAGAATTAGTTCTTCCACAGATGTTAAGGACGCAATAGCTTTGCTTGACAAAAAGGGTTGTAACGTGTTATTGGTTTTGGATAATATAATTGGATAACTAAAATTTTTAGCTTTAAATTTTGCTTCAAACGCATCACTATGTAAAAATTCAATATCTAAAGGAGTTCTGTTTCTAAAATCTTTCCAAATTGTGTTTTCTGTAAACGTATTAAACGTTAAAGCACATAAATTACAAGCGTAAGTTTTAGGGCTAAATAATTTATGCGCAATATCTAGTGCTAAGTTTTTTAAACCTGATTTAGCATTATAAACAAATAGTAGCGTAGTCATATACACTAAGTCGTAAAACAATTAAAATAATTACTTTCTGTAATTAAAAGGTTTGTCTTCGTAAAAATGTTCAAATGTTTTATCCGTAAAGTAATGGTCTTTTAATACCTTATAAACCATAATAGCAACAAATACTTGACCAATAACAGTTAGGTAAAAGACCCAACTAAAAGACATATTCATTGCTACCATAATGGTAACAGTAATTAATAACAAGGTGGTAATAGCCACCCAAAACATTGCAGGCGTTTTCATAGTTTTTTATTTACAATTTACTAAAAACTAGAGAGATATGTTTTATGCGACTCGTTAATTTATTTATAAAATTAAGTAATACTAATGTTTACAACCAAACCTTCATTACTTCTAATATTACAAACGGTATTATCTTCAAAAATTAAATATTGTCCTTTGATACCTTTTAAAACACCTGTGTAATGTGGTGTCTTTGTAAAATTTAAAGACTTTGGTTTTGTTGGATATTGTAATACCGGAAATTCAATATTAGTTTCCTGATTGTCTTCAATAAAATATTGTTTTGCTTCATCAGGAATATACTGTTTTAGCTTATCACGCCATTCAATTAAATTTTCATCCTTAATATCATTTTTAAGCATGGTACGCCAATTAGTTTTATCACCAACATAATCCTTCAAAGCAACCTCTGTAATTCCAGCTAGATACCTGTTAGGGACTTCAACAATCTCAATAGCTTCATGTGCACCTTGATCAATCCAACGCGTTGGGACTTGACCTTTTCTAGTTACACCAACTTTTATATTGCTAGAATTGGCCAAATAGACAATGTGTGGTTGTAGTTGTACTTGCTTTTCATAGGCTAAATCGCGCTCTTCAATATCCAAATGGGCTTGACTTAACTCGGGTTTCATGATCCAACCTGCTGCTTGCGGAATCTCAAAAAAGCAACTTTTGCAAAAACCTTGACGGTAAATAGGCTTATCTAAATGGCAATTTAGACACTCGTATTTTACAAAACTAAACGTTAAGGTTTTGTCTAATAATTGGTTAATATTAATAAAGTCATTTTTAAAAACCATATAGTAATTTATAGGTTTAGAAAACTCGGTTTGCATTTTTGTCAACACACCTTGGTAGGTCATAAAAAAAAGTATTATTTTTAAAACTTAAAGATACAAATAACTATGCCAATTCCTCTTGTTAATTCTATTGCTTCATGGTTTTTGAAGAAGCGTTTTCATCAAATAGAGTTGTTTTTAAAGTATCCAAATGAGGTGCAGCAAGAGCTATTATTTAGTTTGCTAGATATTGCTAAAGACACTGAGGTTGGTAAAAAGCACGAATTTGCTTCAATAAAAAACTATGCAACCTTTGCGGATCGTGTACCTATATCTACTTACGAGGATTTACAGGATAGTATTGAACGCTCAAGACAAGGTGTAAATAATATTTTTTGGCCAAAACCAATCAAGTGGTTTGCAAAATCTAGCGGAACAACCAGTGCTAAAAGTAAGTTTATTCCTGTTAGTTTTGACAGTCTAGAGGATTGTCATTATGCAGCAAGTAAAGACCTATTATGCATGTACCTTAATAATAATGAAGATTCGCAATTATTTACGGGTAAAAGCTTAAGGTTAGGAGGTAGTAAAGAACTATACAAAGAAAACGGAACCGCATTTGGAGATTTAAGCGCTATTTTAATAGACAATATGCCTTTTTGGGCAGAGTTTAGTAGCACACCAAGTAGTAAGGTTAGTTTAATGAGTGATTGGGAGACCAAAATGGCTGCTATAGTTAACGAGACTATAAACGAGAATGTTACCAGTCTTGCAGGTGTACCAAGTTGGATGTTAGTTTTACTTAATAACGTATTAGATAAAACCGATAAAACAAGTTTATTTGACGTTTGGCCTAATCTAGAAGTGTATTTTCATGGAGGTGTAAGCTTTAATCCGTATATCGAGCAATACCGAAATATACTACCAAAAAAAGATTTTAAATATTACGAAATTTATAATGCATCGGAAGGGTTTTTTGCAATCCAAGATCAAAATTACTCTGGCGATTTATTGTTAATGTTAGACTATGGTATTTTTTACGAGTTTATCCCAATGGATACATTTGGGACTAAAGACCAAAAAGTAATACCATTAAGTGAGGTACAACTTAATAAAAACTATGCAGTTGTAATTACAACTAATGCTGGGCTTTGGCGTTATATGATAGGTGATACCGTAAGGTTTGTGTCTATCAGTCCATATCGTATAAAAGTGTCAGGACGCACAAAACACCATATTAATGTTTTTGGCGAAGAGTTGATTATTGAAAACGCTGAAGATGCTTTAAAAAAAGTATGTAAAAAGACGAAGTCAGAAATTGTAGATTACACAGCAGCTCCAATATTTATGGATGGGAAAGAAAAAGGTGCGCATGAGTGGTTAATCGAGTTTAAAACGCCTCCAAAGGATATTAATTATTTTAATGAGCTGTTTGATAATGCACTTAAAAGTCTAAACTCAGACTATGAAGCTAAACGTTATAATAATATGACATTAAATAAACCAAAAATACACATAGCTAGAGAGCAGTTGTTTTATGATTGGTTAAAGCAAAATAATAAGCTTGGAGGCCAACACAAAGTCCCAAGACTATCTAATACGCGTCAATATATGGACGAGCTAATACTTTTAAATACATAGGTAACAGTTGGCGTTATGTGCTGTTCATTTTAGCTAATGTCTATTTTGTAATTATCATAGTTTAAATAAATCAGTCTATTTGTTTGGTTATCAAACAAATAAAACATATATTAGTCTTGCTATTAATCTGGCTTTAAGGGAAGTCATATTGAATTTAATCAAGAAAAACCACTTTAAACGATTTGTCTAAAGTGGTTTTTATTTATTACAAAGTTAGATTATTAAAATAAATGTATAAAAAATTTGTATAATTTTAATTTAGAGTAATTAATTAAAAATCAAAACATTATGACTCTGCTAAAAAAAGTTACTTATCTATTATTAGCAATGTTGTTTATTGCTTGTTCCTCAGAACACGAAACAAAGACAGCACCAACCGATATCATTGATAGTAATGAAATACAAACTAAATTTTTATTTAGAGAAGCTCTTAAAGATTTAGATATTAAAATTAAAAATTTTAAGAACGAAAAAAAATTAGAATTAAGTAATGACTTAATAATAGGTCAAGACAATAATGGTTTTGTTTTTAAAGAGGAAAACATTAAAGAACTAATTTCTCTTCAAACTAAACGTGTGGGACTACTCACAGGTTATGATATTATGATTTCTGAATTTGATTTACTAAAAGCTAACGATAATAATGGTTATCCAATGTTAATAGTTAAAGGCTATTGTAATCAATCAAAAGAAGTTTTAAGTATTGGTCTTGATCTTTTAAAACTTGAAAAGGGTTATAGTTATAGAGTAGAAGATCCTATATCTAGTGTAGTATGTACAGGATGTCGACGAGGTTGTAATCCAAAACGCGATAGTAGTGGAGACGGTTATTGTACAGATTGTAAAATATCAAATAGTAATTGCACTAAAACTGAGACCCTATAATAAAATATTAAATTTATAACAAAAATCCACTTTAAACAACTGTCTAAAGTGGATTTTTTTAATTGTGTAAACTATAATTTATGAGACTGCTTTTAATTTTTTAATAGTAGTCTTGCTTAATTTTTGTTCAGCGTAAGCTTTTGTTACATTTAGTTTTTTAGTATCGCTACCAGGAAGTTCAAACATGGCGTCCGTAAGGATTTCTTCGCATAAGCTTCTTAATCCACGAGCACCAAGTTTATACTCTATAGCTTTGTCAACAATAAAGTCTAATGCACCATCAGTCATACTCAGCTCTATTTCGTCCATTTCAAACAGCTTTTTATATTGTTTGATAATGGCGTTTTTAGGCTCTGTTAAAATAGCTCTTAACGTTTTACCGTCAAGAGGATCCATGTAAGTTAAAACAGGTAGACGTCCAATAATTTCTGGTATTAAACCAAAGTCTTTTAAGTCTTTTGGGATAATGTATTGTAATAAATTATTATGGTCTACAACATCTTCTTTTATAGAAGCGCTATATCCTACAGCTTGCATATTTAATCGTTTAGATATGACACGCTCAATACCATCAAAAGCACCACCAGCAATAAATAAAATATTTTCGGTATCGACTTCAATAAACTTTTGGTCAGGATGTTTACGACCACCTTTTGGCGGAACGTTAACTACAGTACCTTCTAAAAGTTTTAGTAAAGCTTGTTGTACACCTTCTCCTGAGACATCTCTTGTAATTGATGGATTATCGCTTTTACGTGCTATTTTATCAATTTCGTCTATAAACACAATTCCTTTTTGTGCTTTATCTAAATTGTAATCTGCAGCTTGTAATAATCGTGTTAAAATACTTTCTACATCTTCACCAACGTAACCAGCTTCTGTTAATACAGTTGCATCTACGATAGCTAAAGGTACGTTTAACATTTTTGCAATGGTTTTAGCCATTAATGTTTTACCTGTACCTGTTTGCCCAACCATTATAATGTTTGATTTTTGAATTTCAATATCATCATTAGTTGGCGGTTGTAATAAACGTTTGTAGTGGTTGTAAACTGCTACAGACATTACTTTTTTGGTATATTCTTGACCTATAATATACTGATCTAAAAAGCTGTTTATTTTTTGCGGTTTCTTCAGCATTAATTCTGCTGAAAGATCTTTAGTGTCTTCTTCTTTAGATTCTTCAACAACAATACCATGTGCTTGCTCAATACATCTATCACAGATGTGTGCATCTAAACCAGCAATTAATAAATTGGTTTCTGGCTTTTTCCTACCACAAAACGAACATTCTAATTCTTCCTTTGCCATTTTTTTTGTTTAAAAGCCAAAGGTTAATTATAAGTTATAAATTGATTTAAAACTTATAATTAACATGACCCTTTAATTTAAATATTTAGTTACGAGCTAAAATCTCGTCAATCATTCCGTATTCCTTAGCTTTATCAGCTTTCATCCAGTAATCTCTATCACTGTCTTCGTACACTTTATCATAATCTTGTCCAGAATGCTTACTAATAATCTTATAAAGCTCTTCTTTTAGGATTAAAATTTCACGCGCAGTAATTTCTATATCACTAGCTTGACCTTGTGCACCACCTAAAGGTTGGTGGATCATTACGCGAGAGTGCGTTAAACCACTACGTTTACCTTTTTCTCCTGCACATAATAATACTGCTCCCATTGAGGCTGCCATACCTGTACAAATTGTAGCAACATCTGGTTTAATAAATTGCATGGTGTCGTAGATACCTAATCCTGCATAAACACTTCCTCCTGGAGAGTTAATGTATATTTGGATGTCTTTATTAGCATCTGTACTTTCTAAAAATAATAATTGCGCTTGAATAATATTAGCAACTTGATCATTGATACCTGTTCCTAAAAATATAATTCTATCCATCATTAAACGCGAAAACACATCAAATATAGCAATGTTCATTTGACGCTCTTCAATAATATTAGGCGTTAAGTTAGTAGGATACATACTACTTATAATTTTGTTGTAATACGTACTACTTATACCTTGATCTTTTATAGCGAATTTTTCGAATTCTTTTCCGTAATCCATAGTCTGCTTAAATGTTATTTTAATTGAAAAAATTAGGCGCTGTTTAGTCTTGCTAAACAACGCCTAAAGATAATGATTATTTTGTTAAACCGTTCCTAATACATTCTTATCAAATTGATAAAAATATTTGGGAAGATTTATTATTTATCACCATACACTTCTTTAACAAAAGCATCATAAGACATTTCTTTAGTCTTGATGTTTGCTTTTTCTTTGTAAAGGTCCAGTAATTTTTGACTTACTACTTGCTCAGAAATACGTCTTACTTCATCTTGGTTTCCTAATACACGTGCTGCGATGTCATCTAATTCTTTTTCAGAAGGATTTAATTGTCCAAACTGTGCCATTTGCATTTTAATCATGTTTTTGGCATTTGTTTTAACGTCTTCAAAGTCTACTTTCAAGTCGTTGTCCGACATTAATTTACCTTCGATAAGTTGGTAACGTAAGCTTTTTTCTGACTTTTCGTATTCTTCTTTAGCAGTTGCTTCATCCATTTCTTTTTCACCTGCAGATTGCATCCATTTTGTTAGGAATGCTGCTGGTAAATCAAATTTAGTGTTGTCAACTAAGTATTCTGTTACGTCGTTTAATAACTTTTGATCAGATTGTTGAACAAATTGCTTTTCTGCATCTTCTTTGATTTTAGCTTTAAGTTCTGATGCTGATTTAACTGCGTCTTTTCCAAAAAGTTTATCAAATAAATCTTGATCTAAATCTGCTAATTCACGTCTGTTTATTTCTGTTATAGTAAAAGTAACTTCTATATCTAATCCGTGAGCATCATCGTGTTGGATTTTTAAAGCGTTCATTAATTCATGATCGTCTTCGTATAATCCTTTAGTTTTTAATGTAATTACATCACCAACTTTAGCACCAATAAATTTCTTTTCTGTTGCTTTTCCTTTAAACTTATCTAAAGTAATAGTAACTGTGTTATCTATTTCTTTTTCTTCGTTTTTAAAAGTACCAGTGATTTCGCTATCCTTTGTAACTTCCGTTTCAGGTGTGATTTTACCGTATTGTTTTTGGATACGTTCCACTTGCTCTTCAATCATTTTGTCATCTGCAACGATGTTGTAATGTGTAATGGCTGTTTTGCTTTTTAAATCAACATTAAATTCTGGAGCTAGACCTAATTCAAATTCAAATGAAAAAGAATCAGATTCCCAGTTTATTTCTTCTTGCTGCTTAGGTAATGGTTGCCCTAATACATCTAATTTTTCTTCAGTTAAATATTTGTTTAATGCATCTTGAAGTAATTTGTTTACTTCATCAACTAATACTGCTTTACCGTATTGTTTTTTTACCATTCCCATTGGTACTTGACCTTTTCTAAATCCTGGGATGTTAGCTGTTTTTCTGTAGTCTACTAAGATTTTTTCAACCTTATCGTTATAATCTTCTTTAACGATTTCTACTTTTACTACAGCATTTAATGCATCAATGTTTTCTCTTGTAATATTCATTTATAAATGATATAAAGCCCTAAAAGGGCATTTAACACTAGTTTTTTTTAATTAAAAAGGTGTGCAAAAGTACTACTTTTTTATAGTATTGCAAAGTTTTTAACATGTTGTGTTACAGACTATTTTTAAGTTTTACTTAGTTTTAGTATCTGATTTTAAAAAGGATTGTAATAGGGATTGTAAAATTGATAGTAGAATACTAAATAATATGGCTGTCCAAATACTTGATACAGCAAAGCCATCAATAAATTTGTCTGCTAATAGTATTATTAAACCATTAATAACAAATAAAAATAACCCTAAGGTTAAGATGGTTATAGGAAAGGTTAGTATTACAAGTATAGGTTTGATTAATAGGTTTAAAATAGATAATACTATGGCAACAATTACTGCAGTTAGATAGCTGTCTACCACAACTCCGTTTAATATATGTGCTAAAACAAATACTGCTATAGCGTTAAGTAGTAATCTTATAATTAAATTCATAATTTATGTTTTAGTTATTAGACCTTAATTTACAAAATTTGTTACAGCATTATAAAAATCTTCTGGGTTTTCTGCATGTAACCAATGTCCAGCATTACTGATGGTAATAATATTGGCTTCTGGAAAGTGATTTTTAATAATTGCTTGGTCTTGATTGCCTATATATTCGCTTTTATCACCTCTTAAAAACAATGTGTCTCCTTCAAATTTAGCGTGTATTGGTAATGCCTCTCCAACTTCGGATACGTTTTCGGTTAAAACATCTAAATTCATCCTTAGTGCTAATTTTCCTTTTTCAATCCAATATAGATTTTTTAATAAAAACTGTCTTGTCCCAGAATCTGACACATAGTTTGCTAGTTGTTTGTCGGCTTGACCTCTGCTTTTTATGACATTTAAGTCTAGGCTATTCAAACCTTCTAGTATAGCGTCATGATGTATTGGGTAAAAACGTGGTGATATGTCTGCTATTATAAGTTTGCTTACAAGTTTTGGATATTGCGTTGCAAAAAGCATAGCTGTTTTTCCGCCCATGGAATGTCCTAATAATATGGCATCCTTTATATTATTAGTGTCAAAATAATGTTTTAAATCTTCAGCTAAAGCTTCATAATAAAAATTGTCGTCATGAAAACTTCTACCATGATTACGTTGGTCTACAAGATGGACTTGAAAATGCTCAGCAAATTGATTACCTAAAGTTTTCCAATTATCACTCATGCCTAAAAAGCCATGTAGTATTACAAATGGTTTTCCTTCTCCAATAATATTTGAGTGTAAGAGCATATGGATTTATTTTAGTTTATTTTTATACATGTTAACCACGTTTTCTATTCCTAAATATAAACTTTCAGAAACTAAAGCATGACCTATGGATACTTCTAGTAATCCAGGCATATTTTGTTTAAAGTATTGTATGTTATCTAAGGATAAATCATGTCCTGCATTAACACCAAGTCCTAATTTATTGGCTAGTTCGGCACATTTTGTATAAGGTAATATGGCTTCTTTGTTACCTAAACTATATTGATGTGCAAAAGCTTCGGTATATAACTCAATTCTATCTGTTCCTGTTGCTTTGGCACCTTCTATTTGTGCTAAATCAGGATCGACAAAAATAGATGTTCTGATGCCTTTTTTCTTAAATTCAGTTATTACTTCAACTAAAAAAGCTTTGTTTTTAATGGTGTCCCAACCTGCATTACTTGTTAATGTGTCAATACTATCAGGTACTAAGGTTACTTGTGTTGGTTGTAACTCTAAAACCATATCCATAAATTTTGGGATTGGATTACCTTCAATATTATACTCGGTATAAACTACAGATTTTAAATCGTAAGCATCTTGGTATCTTATATGACGTTCGTCTGGTCTTGGATGTATAGTGACGCCTTCGGCACCAAAACGTTGTACATCTTTAGCAAATTGAACCACATTTGGTGTGTCGCCACCACGAGAATTTCTTAAAGTAGCAATCTTGTTGATATTTACGCTTAATTTTGTCATACTATTCTATAATTTAAAACACAAAAATACAAAGTATAAGAGGCTTTTTGTGCTAATTTTTAATTAATTTGCAAAACTAAAGTTTTAATAAAATGAACCTTTCAGATTACATAATAAACGATATAAAACCATTACTTAATTCTGGGTTAGTAAGCGATTTGCAATTGCTTTTTAATCAGTTAACTTATTCTCATATTCCTATAAAAAATGACGAAGGTGTGTATATGGGATGTATATCAGAGAATGATGCACATTGTTTTCAAAAAGTAGAGGTTATTTCGGATTGTGCTTATGCTACCGAAGGTTTTTTTGTTAGAGAGGATACTAATTGGTTGGATGTTTTGGAGGCGTTTGCACAAAACTCTTCCAATATAATGCCTGTTTTAAATAACACTAATAAATATTTAGGGTATTATGAGCTTAATGATATTATTGGATTATTTAATGAAACCCCTTTTTTCTCAGAAAATGGAGCGGTTTTAATCATAGAAAAAGGATTGCCAGATTATTCGTTTAGCGAAATTAGTCAGATTGTAGAAAGTAATGATGGTAAATTATATGGTGCGTTTATTTCTAAAATAGAAAATGATATTGCACAAATAACTCTAAAAATTGGTAATGTAGGATTAAGTGAGATCATGCAAACTTTTAGACGTTACAGTTATAATATTGTATCTGGTCACGAGGAAGATAGTTACTTGGATGGCTTAAAAGAGCGCTCTGATTATCTTAATAAATACCTAAACATGTAATAATGAAAGTTGCCATATTTAGCCAATTTCAGAAAAAAAAGCCACTAGCATCTCTAGAGGTATTGTTAGATGTTTTAAATAATAAAAATATTGAAGTTAATATTGAGGATGCCTTTTATAAAGGTGTATCGTCAAAATTAAATACCGCTTATCAAACTTTTACTGCACTAGACTCTAGTTATGACTTTTTAGTAAGCATTGGTGGAGATGGTACCATATTAAGAGCCATAACATTAGTGCGAGATTTAAATATACCAATAGTTGGTGTTAATACAGGAAGATTAGGATTTTTAGCAACTATCCAATATGACCAGATTGAAGACGCTATACACGCTATTTTGAATAAAAAATATGCTATTTCAGAGCGTAGTTTGTTAACTATTGAAAGTTCTGAGGATAACGCCGAATTTAATTCTTGCAATTTTGCTTTAAATGAAATTGCTGTAAGCAGAAAAAATACCACCTCTATGATTACGGTTGAAACCGAATTAAATGGAGAATATCTTACGTCATATTGGAGTGATGGCTTAATAATTTCTACACCAACAGGATCTACAGGCTACTCATTAAGTTGTGGTGGTCCAGTAATTACACCTAATGCTGCAAGTTTAGTGTTAACACCAATTGCACCTCATAATTTAAGTGCAAGACCATTAGTTATAGACGACACTACAGTTATAACTTTAAAAGTTAATGGACGCGAAAAAAAACATTTAGTATCCTTAGATTCTAGAATAGCAACATTATCCAATAAAACAACTATCACAATCAAAAAAGCACCATTTACTATTAAAATGATAGTTTTAAATAACGAAACTTTTCTAGATACACTCCGTAAAAAGCTACTTTGGGGTGAGGATAATAGAAACTAAACAATAATTTGTTGTTAAATCTGTTTAAAAGTGTAACTATTTCAATCAAATTGTTATAGGCTAATCTTATTTATTATATTTGCAAACTTTGAAGATTTATGAAGCAGTTAACAGTAGTAGTTTTAACATTTTTATGCATACAATTAAGTAGTGCACAAATCAACGAGTTTGGGTTGTATTTGGGTGGTTCTAATTTTATTGGAGATGTTGGTGCTACAGACTATATTGCACCTAGCCAATTAGCAATTGGTGCTATTTATAAATGGAATAGAAGTCCTAGACACTCTTATAGGATATCTTTGACCTTTACAGAATTAGAGGGAATAGATAACGACTCTGACGATCCAAGCAGACAAATTAGAGGATTTGAATTTAATAATCAGATTATAGAATTATCTGCTGGTTTAGAATTTACTTTTTTTGATTTTGATTTACATCAAGGTAATTTTGTAGCAACACCATATTTATATACAGGGTTTAGTGTAGCACAACACGATAACTTTTATTACAATAATTTAGGAGAAACACAGTCTGAGGACACACAAAGCTATGCTTGGGGAATACCAATGGTAATTGGTTTTAAAGCAGCTGTGACCCCAGAGTTTGTCTTAGCTTTTGAAGTTGGAGCACGTTACACCTTCTCAGACGAGTTAGATGGAAGCGTTCCAGACGCAGGAGAACTGTCAAGCAGAAGTTTTGGGAATTTAAATAATAATGATTGGTATACTTTTACAGGCGTAACGTTAACTTACACCTTTGGAAAAAACCCATGTTACTGCGGATTTTAAAGTGAATATGCAAGACCAAATAAATAAAAAACAGTTACCAAAGCACATTGCCATAATTATGGATGGTAATGGTCGTTGGGCAAAACAAAAAGGTATGTTGCGTGCTTTTGGTCATGAAAATGGAACAAAATCTGTACGTCAAACTGTAGAGTCTTGTGCAGAATTAGGTATAAAACATTTAACATTGTACGCTTTCTCTACAGAGAATTGGAATCGTCCAAAGTTAGAAGTTGATACATTAATGAAGCTTTTAGTATCTTCATTAAAAAAAGAAATTAAAACACTTTTAGATAATAATATTAAACTAAAAGCTATTGGTAATTTAAAATCTTTACCAAAAAAAGTATATAAGGAGTTGCACGAAGTTATGGATTTAACTAAGGACAATACACACATGGATTTAACTTTAGCATTAAGCTATGGCTCTAGAGAAGAGCTGCTAAATGCTGTTAAAGAAATAAGTACTAAAGTTAAAAATAATATAATTTCTACAGAAAATATTGACGAATCGGTATTTAATGCACATCTTTACACGCAGACGTTACCAGATGTAGATTTACTTATTAGAACAAGTGGAGAGCAACGCATTAGTAACTTTTTGTTATGGCAAATAGCTTATGCAGAATTGTACTTTACACCAGTACTTTGGCCAGACTTTACAAAGCAACACTTATGTGAAGCTATTATAGAATATCAAAAAAGAGAACGACGATTTGGGAAAACCAGTGAACAAATTAGCTAAACAATTACCATTGAAAACAATTTTAAATTACACCTTGTTGGCACTGACGCTTATTAGTGCTTTATCTGTTAAAGCACAAGATTTAAGCTACGAAGACGGTAAAAAATTAATTCTAGCCGAAATTACCGTAAAAGGGAACACTAGTTTTAGTGAACAAACCATTATAACCTATTCCGGATTAAGAAAAGGTAGTGAGGTAATGATTCCTGGAGAAGAAATTAGTGACGCGATCAAAAAACTATGGAAATCTAACCTATTTAATGATATCGAAGTTTACTTGCTTAAAGTAGAAGGCGATAGTGCTTTTGTCGAAATTAGATTAACAGACCTTCCAGAACTTAATGAAGTTAAAATTACTGGTGTTAAAAAAGGTAAACACGAAACAATTCTTAAAGAAAATAAGCTTCAAAAAGGTACTAAAGTCACTGAAAACTTAGTAACTACTACAAAAAATTATTTAGAGAATAAATATAAAAAAGACGGTTTTTTAAATGCCAATGTGCAAGTAAAAACTACCGAAATTAAAAACGACTCAATTGCCAAGTCTCTTGTAAACATGGTGGTTGCTATTGATAGAGGTCAAAAAGTTAAAGTAAAAAGTATTGATTTTGAAGGTAATAGTGTTTTAAGCGATAAGAAGCTTAGAAAAGCTATGAAAAACACCAAAAAAATTAATCCTATTAGAATTTTAAAACGTTCTAAATTTATTGAAGCAGACTATAAAGAAGACTTATCTAGCTTAATCGATAGATATAAAGAGGTTGGATACAGAGATGCTAGGATAATTTCTGACTCGTTAATTATTAATGATAATAAAACAGTATCATTAAATATTAAATTAGAAGAAGGAGAAAAGTACACTTTTGGAGAGGTAACATTTATTGGTAATACAGTATACTCTGATGAGGTTTTAAAAAGAAAGCTACGTATTGAAAAAGGAGATACATATAATGGTGTACAACTTCAAAAACGAATTGCAGATAATACAAAGCCTGATGGTGATGATTTAACAAATTTATATCAAAACAATGGGTATTTGTTTTCAACAATTAATCCAGTTGAGGTTAATGCAGATGGTAATGTAATTGATATGGAAATTAGAATATCAGAGGGTAAACCTGTATATTTTGATAAGGTATCTGTAGTTGGTAACAAAAAGACTAACGATCACGTTATTTATAGAGAGATTAGAACAAGACCAGGCGAATTATATAGTAAAGAAAACGTAGTACGTACTATTAGAGAGCTAAGTCAATTAGGATTTTTTGATGCAGAACAGTTAACGCCTAACTTTAAAAATCCAAACCCAGAAGAAGGATCGATTGATATGGAATATTCTTTAGTAGAATCAGGTTCTAGTCAAATCGAACTTCAAGGAGGTTACGGTGGAGGAGGTTTTATAGGGACTTTAGGATTATCTTTTAATAACTTTTCTATTAAAGACCTTTTCAAAAAAGATGCTTATAAACCAATCCCAATGGGAGACGGTCAAAAATTAGCATTAAGACTACAAGCTAGTAGATTTTTCCAAACCTATAGTTTTTCATTCTCTGAGCCTTGGTTAGGAGGTAAAAAACCTGTACAGTTTTCAACATCATTATCGCACACAAAGCAATTTTTATATGATGCAACTACTGGAAATGCAGATAAAGACAAACGTTTTAATATTACAGGTATAACTTTTGGATTAGCAAAACGTTTATCAACACCAGATGATTTTTTCACATTATCACAAGCTGTAAGTTTTCAACATTACAATTTAAAAAACTATAATACTGGATTATTTACGTTTGGAGACGGTTACTCTAATAACTTATCTTATACATTAGGACTAAGCAGAAATAATACATTTAATGATCCTATTTTCCCAATGGGAGGATCAAGTTTTACTGCAACAGCAAAACTATCTATACCTTACTCTATGTTTAGTAGTGTAGATTATACTGCTTTAAGTGTAGAAAGAGCAGAGAATCAGGCAATTGTTAATGATGGAAATGCAAACGTTATTCTTAGAAATGAAGCTGCAGCTAGAATTAGCGAAATTGACCAAGAACGTTTTAAATGGTTAGAGTTTTATAAAATTAAATTTAAAGGAGATTGGTATACTAGATTAGTTGATAAACTAGTACTTAGACCAAGTGTTGAATTTGGATTTTTAGGAGCTTATAATCAAGACAGAGGTGTGATTCCTTTTGAGCGTTTCTTTGTTGGAGGAGATGGACTAGGTAGTTATAGTTTAGATGGAAGGGAAGCAGTTGCATTACGTGGATATCCTAACCAAGCATTATCTTCTCAAGATGGTGGTACAATTTATAACAAATTCTCATTAGAATTAAGATACCCAATTACATTAAAGCAATCTGCTAAAATATATGCCTTAGGGTTTTTAGAAGCAGGTTCATCTTATGATAATTTTAAAGACTACAATCCGTTTACACTTAAAAGATCTGCAGGATTTGGAGTCCGAATCTTTATGCCAGCGTTTGGATTATTAGGTATAGACTTAGGTCATGGATTTGATCCTTTACCTGGTGGATCCGTTAAACATGGATGGGAAACTCACTTTATAATTGGTCAACAATTTTAATTAATAGCTTATAATCCTAATTAAATCAGTAAATAACAATCATAGTTTTTTTGTTTTTTATATTTTTGGCACGATATTTTCTAATAACCTAACAAGGATTTGATAAAAGAATTAAAATTTTTAAAATTAAAATTCGTTATTTTGAAAATACTTACTCAAAAAAACTATTCACTTAACAATGAATCAAGTTATTTTGAGTTTATAATCAAGAAATAATAAAACAAATTCCAAAATGAAAATAAAAGTTCTTATTGTATTGGTAATGCTAGCTGCAGGTTTTTCTGCTAGTGCACAGCGTGGCGTTAGGATTGGTTACATTGATACAGAATATATTTTAGAAAACATTCCAGAATATACTGAAGCTACAAGTCAATTAGAAAGCAAAGTCCAAAAATGGAAAACAGAAATAGAAGGTAAGCTTAATGATGTTAAACAAAAGCGTGAAGCGCTTAATAACGAAAAAGCCTTACTAACTAAAGAGCTGATTGACGAGCGTGAAGAAGATCTATTGTTTGAAGAAAAAGAGATTTTAGATTATCAACAAAAACGTTTTGGTCCAAATGGAGATTTAATTATCCAGAAAAGACAATTAATGCAGCCTGTTCAAGATCAAATTTTTCAAGCAGTGCAAGATATTGCTAAAGCTAAAAAGTATGATTTTGTTTTTGATAAATCAGCAGACGTAGTCATGCTATATTCTGCTGAGCGATTTGATATGAGTGAGCAAATTATCAGAACTATTTCTAGAGCATCAAAGCGTACACAAGCAAAAAATAAGGCAGAAAGAAAAGAAGCTAAAGACGAAGATGTTATAGTAGAAATAAATGATGCCCAAGAAGAACGTCAAAAGATATTAGATGATAAAAAAGCAGCAAGAGAAGCTGCGACAGAAGCAAGAAAAAAAGAAATATTAGAAGCTAGAGAAGCTAAAAAGCAAGAAGCAGCAGACAGAAGAGCTAAAATATTAGAAGATCGTGCAAAAGCAAGAGAGGATAAGCTTAATGAAAGAAATGGTAATACCGAAAGTGATACCAATGACGCTCCTGAAAATGTAAATGAAGACGAAAGCGCTAAGCAAGATCAAACTCCTAAAACAAGAGAAGAGATTTTAGAAGAAAGAAGACAACAAAAACTTGCAGATAGAGCAGCAAGAAAATTAGAGCTAGAAGCTAAAAAGAAGAAAATCTTAGAAGACCGTAATAAAGCTAAAGACGAAAACGAGAGCGAAGACAACGAGGATAACTAAGACAACTATTAATAATTATAACACACAAATACTTTTAAAAAAATGAAACAAATTAAAACACTTTTATTTGCAGCAGCATTATTTATTGGTGCAACAAGTTTTACAAATGCTCAAACCAAAGTAGCTCATATTGATACAGGAGTCCTTGTAGAGTCTATGCCAGAAATGACTTCAGCTAAAACTGAAATGGAAAAAATGGGTAAAACATATCAAGCAGATATCCAAGAAATGGTGCAAGAATACCAAACTAAAGCTAAGCAATATGAAGCTGAAGCACCTACAAAAACTAACGAAGTAAACCAACAACGTGGTGAAGAGTTAGCACAAATGCAACAAAGTATCCGTCAGTTTCAAGCAGATTCTCAACAACAAATAGAAAAAAAGGAATTAGATTTATTAAAGCCAATTACAGAAAAAGCTAAAGCAGCTATCTTAAAAGTTGGTAAAGCACAAGGTTTTAATTACGTATTAGATTCTTCTCAAGGATCTGGAGTAATTATGGCTGCAGGTAAAGACCTTTTAAAAGACGTTCAAAAAGAATTAGGATTTTAATTAAAATCCCTTTCAAATTAAAAAAAGCTGTCTAACTTTAGACAGCTTTTTTTATTTATAATTATGAGTAAACAACCCATTGGTATTTTTGATTCTGGAGTAGGTGGAACATCCATCTGGAAAGCCATTCATACATTACTTCCTAACGAGAATACAATTTATCTTGCAGATAGTATTAATGCACCATATGGTCCAAAAGGAAGAGAGGCTATTATAGCGCTTTCTGAGAAAAATACAGAGTATCTGCTTAATCAAAACAGTAAGTTAATTGTAGTGGCTTGTAATACAGCCACGACTAATGCTATTAAACACCTTAGACAAAAATATAAGACACCTATTATTGGTATAGAACCTGCTATAAAACCAGCTGCTTTAAATACAAAAACTAAATCCATAGGTATTTTGGCTACTAGAGGTACCTTAAGTAGTGAGTTGTTTCACAACACCTCTTTGTTGTATAGTGATGGTATTACTATTATTGAGCAAGAAGGCGAAGGTATTGTACAATTAATAGAAAGCGGTAATATCGTATCTAGTCAAATGACAGATTTGCTTAAAACGTATCTTAAACCTATGATACAAGCAAATATTGATTATCTAGTTTTAGGGTGTACACATTACCCATATTTAGTTCCTCAGCTTTTAAAACTTCTACCAAGTCATGTTAAGATTATAGATTCTGGTGCTGCAGTTGCTAGACAAACCAAAACGGTGTTGGAACAACACGGTATACTAAATCAAGTAGTTAGTAAACCTGCTTTAAAATTTTATTCTAACGGTAATCCTATTATTATGAAAGGTTTGTTAGATGGTGAATTTGAAGTTGAATTTTTAAGCTTTTGACCCAAAAAAGTCCCAAGTGTGGTTTTAACCACAGCAACATTTTGAAAAAAATGGCTTTTTCGATGAAATGCATTG
>TARA_R110000751_G_scaffold937_16_pt1 | contig 25648 bp, 21 predicted proteins | sample TARA_R110000751 | Tara Oceans TARA_R110000751 (sample SAMEA4398001) | marine metagenome | biome: Polar Biome; feature: [MES] marine water layer (ENVO:01000295) within the mesopelagic zone...; material: water (ENVO:00002006), including particulate matter (ENVO:01000060) such as...... | reverse complement strand
TAAAATCCTCCTTAAAAAACCAATTATTCGTTCATGAACACCAGCGTCAAAAAACACCAGCGCACTCACAATCATCACAAATGGAAACATGCCTATAGGAAACAAAACTCGAGTCATGACGTGAAAGATGACCACCGCAATAAATGCCCAAATCCTGGTTCTTTTGTACAATAATAAAAACGGAATGAACAAATCATACAACATTCCCGACCAACTAAACGCGTAATGCACCCATTCTTGCTGCATTAAATCTCCTAATAACGGAATATCGTATTTTGAAGGCAACCAAATTTTTAATGGCATGGCTTTTACCAACCAGTCGCTGTTAATTTTTGCCAATCCTGCATAAAAGTAAACAATTCCCAACAAAAGTTTGATGCTGTCTAGGGTCCATTTAGGGATTTGAGGAGTAGGCATTTTTACCGGTTTCACTTCGTCAGGCTCAGTGCGGCGCGCGAAAACTGGATTATCCAAAGAAAAATAACGGGCAGCAGGCAAGAAAATAAGTAGAAAACTAAGCGCACTTATAAAGTAGTAGTGATTGAGATAAGTGGTTTTATCCATCAACTCGATGTAAGTGAAACTGAGGAAAAACACCAACATGGATATGCGGTATTTGAATCCCAAAGCCACAAAAAGAGCAGCAACACCACAAATAACAAAAATCAGATAAGTGTAATTACCTAGCGGTTTTACCCATTCAAAACCATAATAACTGAAATGGAGTTGCGGCTCTATGTATAATTTCTGAACCCAACCATGTGCCCAAAAACGAATGATGCTATACAACATCATCAACCCAAATCCTATACGAAAAACAGCCAGTGGCGCTGCCGATGTGGTTTTATAGAAATATGTTTGTATAGCTGTTTTCATAAAAAGAAAAAGGTTGTCATAGTATTATAACAACCTTTGAATAATTTAAAATAATAATTAATCTCCGTCAGCGTCTACATAATCAACGCTTATGTTTAAGGTCTGCAACATATCTACTTTAAGAAGCACCGTTACCCGTTGCAGCTCGTCATAAGTATCAGTCATCTTCGTATTATCCGTGTTGACTTGACTATAAAAACTGTCATCCAGTAGATTCATTTGTGACCTTGCCGTATTCAATTGACTGTTGATTATTCCCGTAAGGTCAGATGTGCCGTTGTTATTTCTCAAAAGAGTTAGATAACTGGCATAGCTTTCTCCTGTAAGATTTCCGTTATAGGATTTACCATTAAAGAAATTCTCTACAGCTAGTAGAGCCTCTAACGCCAATTCTTTAGAATACTGCTTGCTGTATAAACCTTCCACTTTATCGGCTAGTGGAGTTGTGGAAAAGACACCTGCTGGAATACCAACCTTATTTGCTCTAAGTCCTTTCTCGTAGTAAAAAATAAAATCATTAACCAGCATATTAACGGCACTTGAAGCAGTATTACCCGTACTGTTTACAAATACATCTCTATAAGAAGTTGTCCAGTCGTTTAAAACAGTGCTTGTTAATGTGCTCATTTGATCAATAACATCACTCAAATACTGCTGGTGTGCAGCAGTAGAAAAATAATTGATGATATCTCCATCAGTAGTTGCTGTACCGTACAATAAATAATCAACCGCAGGAAAACCAACGGCATCATTGTTATTAGTACTTGTCAGATCATAATTACCGTTTGCCATATTACTCTGTATATCGCTCACATTTGTAGGATAGATATTCATCTGGAAGTTGTACAAAATCTCTTCTGCCTTTCCTATATTAAACATCTCTACGTATTGCCAAGTCTTATAAGCATCTAACCAATCTTCACGCAACGCATCAAGGGTGCTTTGATCAGGAGTTGTAATAAAAACATCTTTTGAAGTTTTTAATTCATTCAAGTCGTTGCTCAAGTCTTGTAAGGCTGGAATGATAATATTATCGGCAGCATTTTCTAATAAAGCTTTTCTATCAAAATTATCATTTTGACCGGTACTATCATCTTCAGAATCGGTACATGACCATATCGCTGCTGCAGCAAAAAGTAGTATTACTAAGGATTTTAACTTCATGGTATTATATTAAAAAGTTTGCAAATTTAAAGTCGTAGTCGTGGTGTTCTTTACTTCACAACAGGAATCTTTTGTTAATTATTTATTACTGAAAAAAGATCGTAGCTAACTACCAGCTTGAGCGGTAGTAAAAGTAAATCTCGCTGAAATCTCGTCAGACATTCTATCTAAGGTAGCTGGAGTAACATCCCAAAAACCATTTCCTACCATTAACTCTGCTAAGTAGGCATCTACCTCGCTTTTTGAGAAGTAAGGTTGAGAAGTGCCTGGTTTTCTGGTAAACTGTAAGCTGTATATAAATCCATAACCTTCTGATAAATCATGAAAAGCGGTAGCTTGATCATTACTTAATGTAGATTTTGCTTGTTGCAAATAATAAACAGCTCTTATTCCCATAATGTCTGATAGTCTTTCTTGAATGATAGCCGCTTGTCGATCGCGCAAGTCATAATCTTTTGCAACGATTGCAGCGCGACCTAACTTAAAAGCGTCGTAAATTTCATTTGCTATTCCTGTGAAATCGGCATCGTCCTCTACTCTAGCAAGATATTTATTCAAGTATTGATCTACACGTAGCACAGGATTTTCTATGTCTGCCTCAGCACCATACAAATAACCAAAAGCTTCATCCCATTTATGCTCCATAGCAGTATAATTAGCGCCAGTGGCAAGTACTTCCATATCATTGTCTGCTCTATTTGATGCTTCATCAAGAACTTCTGGGCTCAAATAATTATTGTTAATTTGATCGAGCATCAGAGCACCAATAGCACCTTTTACAAAAGCTTGATTGTATTCAAGTCCTCTTCCATCCATGTATCTTATAGCGCCACCACCAGCTTCTTGCAACTGACCAGCAACTCCAGAAGATGCAATGTTATTCCATGCAGGGAAAATCTCATTTACTTGTCCTGCTATAAAACCGTCAAAGTCTGCTTTGATAGCTGCAGCGTCAGTAGAATTTGCAGAGAAGAAATCTCTACTTGCTGCCGTTTTACTGCGCATATTTTTATCTGCTGCGTTTAAAGCAGCATCGCTAAAGTTATTATCACCAGCTTGGTGACTATACATAGAAGCTATATCGCTTTCAGAAAGTACTGGATTTAATAGCGCTGCGTCTATCTCATCACCCATTTTAATTCTTGTGGTCTGACCAGAAAAATGGACTGTATTTTGTGAATTGCGTTCAAAAGAATACGTTACTGGAGCAACAACACTGCTCGTGGATATAGTATCATCATTTTCACAGGATGTAAATAAAGTTACTGTAAGAGTGGCAGCAGTTAATAAAGCTATTTTTGCGATTTTCATTTTTTTTATTTAGAGTAATTATAAATAGAGTTTTAAATTCGGATGCAAATTTAAAACGCTTATTTAGAATAAATAAACATAAGGCCTGACTTTAACAATTGTTATTATTGATACCAAGACTCAAAATCATTGATAAAATATATAGAATGATTCTAAATAAAGATTATCTAACTGATAATAAGGCATATAAAGCTATGTGTTGTTGAATGATCTATTGGGAAGCTTCGCTTTCGCGAAAGCGATAAAAATAAAGAATCAAGACTTGATCAAACTCTGCATAAAAAAACCCGTCAACTTTTATCAATCACGATTATGGTATCAGCTGCTAAAATTAAGTTGTGATCTACAGATTAGGTATCCATATAGTCTGCATAAATGAAAGCATTTAATCCCAACAATTAGCAACGACTTAAACCAACTCTGCCTCAAAAAGCTCTGCAAAGTACCTTTTGATTTTAGATTTCACTTCTTCTAGGTCTACCTCTCTTTTGAGTTCCGCAGCTAGTGAGGTGACCGCTTTATCATCAATACCACATGGAATGATATGATCAAAATAGCCCAAATTGGTATTCACATTAAAGGCAAAACCATGCATAGTCACCCAGCGACTTGCGCGTACTCCCAATGCACAAATCTTACGAGCAAAGGGTGTTCCTGGATCCAACCAAACGCCAGTTTCTCCATCGCTACGTTCTCCTTTAAGGCCATAGTCAGCTAAGATTTTAATAAAGATTTCTTCTAGAAAACGAAGGTATTTGTGAATATCGGTAAAGAAATTATCCAGATCTAGAATAGGATAACCAGTAATCTGACCTGGCCCGTGATAGGTAATATCACCACCGCGATTGATCTTGTAAAAAGTAGCTCCTATTTTTTCCAATAGAGCTTCATTTGCTAGTAAATTTTCAAGATCGCCACTTTTACCTAGGGTATAAACATGATCGTGTTCTACAAAAAGTAAATGGTTGGAAGTTTCCAGTCCAGCATCCTCTCGTCTGTTTTTGATTTTAGTATCTAGAACAGTCTTAAAAAGCTGTTCTTGATAATCCCAAGTTTCTTTGTAATCCTTGCGACCTAGATCCTGGAAATTTACTTTTTTGTTCATATTACAAAGGTAAAAGTAAGAAGTCAGTTTACCTTAAAGAAAGTGTGGGATTTACCTATCTGGATTATTCAAAATAATCAATGCAGCAATCACACCAGGAATCCAGCCTAATAGGGTAAGTATAAAAACAATAATTATAGAACCGCAGCCTTTTCCTATGACGGCTAGTGGCGGGAAAATAATGGAAAGGATAACACGCCAGACGCTCATACTCTAGTTACTTGTTAGTGGTTAATCGATTGTAATTTGCAGTCGCAACTTACAAAATAAAGTTTTAGAAGTACTAAAAACTTTATTTGCTTCATTTATTAAAACGGCGACTGATAACTTAAAATAGGACTGTATTAAAACCATTTTGTTACACCATTTAACCAAGTTATCTTTGCAAGCTTAATTCAAAGAAACAATATGCAACTTTCTGAACAAGAAATCGTACGCCGTGAGAAACTCGGCAAGCTGCGTGAGATGGGAATAGACCCTTATCCAGCCGCACTTTATCCAGTAGACTCTACCTCTAAAAAGATAAAAGCAGATTTCAAAGAAGGTAAACAGGTAGTTATTGCTGGACGTTTGATGCGTAAGAAGATACAGGGAAAAGCTTCTTTTGGAGAAATTCAAGATGCCGATGGACGTATTCAAGTTTATTTTAACCGCGACGAGATTTGTCCTGGAGAAGATAAATCCATGTACAATGATGTGTTTAAAAAGTTACTTGACCTTGGAGACTTTATAGGGATCAAAGGAGAGCTTTTTACAACTCAAGTAGGAGAGATTACAGTCAACATTAAGGAATATACCTTATTGAGTAAAGCCCTAAAACCTTTACCACTCCCTAAAACAAATGCCGAAGGAAAGAAGTATGACGAATTTAACGATCCTGAAATGCGCTACCGACAGCGCTATGCAGATCTTGTCGTAAACCCACATGTGAAGGAAGTGTTTATTAAAAGAACCAAGCTTTTTAATGCGATGCGTTCGTTTTTTAACGACCGTGAATATTTTGAAGTAGAAACGCCTATCCTACAACCTATTCCTGGTGGAGCTGCAGCAAGACCATTTATCACGCACCACAACTCGCTGGACATGCCGCTTTATATGCGTATTGCAAATGAGTTGTACTTAAAAAGATTGATCGTAGGTGGTTTTGACGGTGTCTATGAATTCAGTAAAAACTTCCGTAACGAAGGGATGGATCGCACGCACAATCCAGAATTTACAGCTATGGAAATATATGTAGCCTATAAAGACTACAACTGGATGATGGACTTTACAGAAGAGCTTTTGGAGCATTGTGCGGTGAGTGTGAATGGAGCAACTACCAGCCAATTTGGTGAACACACAATTGAATGGAAAGCACCTTACCCGAGAGTAACCATGCGCCAGTCGATTATTGATTTCACAGGTTTTGATATTGATGGGAAAAATGAGGAAGAGTTGTTCGCTTTCGCGAAAGCGGAAGGAATAGAAGTTAACGCTACCATGGGGAAAGGAAAGTTAATCGATGAGATCTTTGGAGAGAAATGTGAAGGCAACTACATACAGCCTACTTTTATCACAGATTATCCTAAAGAAATGTCTCCCTTATGTAAGCAACACCGAGATAATCCAGAATTAACCGAGCGTTTTGAATTAATGGTTTGTGGTAAGGAAATCGCAAATGCTTATTCAGAGCTAAACGATCCTATAGAACAAAGAGAGCGTTTTGAAACCCAACTTGCCCTTGCCGATCGTGGTGATGACGAGGCGATGTTTATCGATCAAGACTTCTTAAGAGCACTGGAATACGGTATGCCTCCTACTTCTGGATTGGGAATAGGAATGGATAGATTGATCATGTATTTAACTAATAATCCATCGATTCAAGAAGTGCTGTTCTTCCCACAGATGAAGCCAGAAAACACTATTTCAATAGAACTTAATGAAGAGGAACAATTGGTTTTTGATTTGCTTTCTAAGTCAGGAAAAATCGAATTGAACGCATTAAAAGATCAAACTGGATTAAGTAATAAGAAATGGGATAAATCTATCAAAGGACTGACCGGCAAAAAAGCAGCTAAAGTTTCTAAAACAGATGAAGGGCTTTTTGTGGAGGTTGCTTAATCCCCACTACAATAGTTAAAAACCTGCTTATCATCACTGATAAGCAGGTTTTTTTTGCCCTAAATGAAACCATAACTAAAATGTCAGGTCATAGAATGGTAACATAAAATACAAACACATGAAAAAGATTTTGTTTTTAATGAGCCTCCTAGCGGTAGGAATTTCGCAGGCACAAGACGCTAAAAGAGATCGCAATCCAGAACAAGTAGCCTCTATTCAGTCTAAAAAAATGACCTTAGCTTTAGATCTCGATGCTAAGCAACAAGCAAGAGTTGAACAACTGTTATTAGTCAACGCAAAAGAACGCCAGACTCATAAAATGAACAAGAAAGATAGAGCGCAACTTAACGATCTTGAAAAGCTTACAAGAATGGAAACCATGCTCGACAAGAGGATCTCCGTGAAGCGTGAAATGAAAAGCATTTTAAATGCAGATCAATATAAGAGTTGGGAGAAAATGATGGCTAAAAGAGCAAAAATTAAAGGCGGGAAAAACAGAAGAGGTGAAAGAAGAAATCCTAGGTAGCCTGATTACTTATAACAAACACCCATTAACGTATAGCTATTAAATTAATACATGCTGGTTTCTTAATTGAAGCCAGCATTTTATTTAGAATCCCTTTTGCCCCTTTCATGGAATCTGATCATTACAACGCTACGATTTCATAAAATCTATCATATCTTGAATAATTTGAGGGGGAAAGAAAAGTCAAAATGAGCTCTCGGTATCCAATTAAATCCTTACTTTTAAAAATTATAACAAATAAGATCATGAAGAAATTACTTTTTATAGTTGCGATCCTTGCAGGATCTTTATCTTTTGCTCAACAGGAAATAAGCAATTCACAACAAGAATTGAGTAAAAATACGAGTGCAAGAGTTCAAGCATTTAATGAAAAAATAGATACTAAAGTGGCTGCGATTGTTGAGATCACAAAGCTGGACAAAAAGAAACACTCAGAACTTAAAGAAATAGTTGCTACTAAAGAAATGCTATTGATACGTCTCGATCGTGAAGGAAACGAAGCCCAAGATTATCAAGGACGACGTAACGATATCATGAATAACTACCAAGAGCTGATGAAAAAATTATTAGGGGAATCAAAATTCAACTTACTTCAAAGCAGTATAAGTCCTAAATAAAAAGGGGGCTCCTAAATAAAAAAACCGTTCTTGAATAAAGAACGGTTTTTTTTATGTTTTCATTTCAGCTGTCTTAAAAGGAGTGAGTTTCCCGGTTAGTTCGCTACAGCAATTTTGCAATGCTTATAGCGCACACCATTATAGGATTACCACTTTGCTACCACTTCCCTACTGGCCTCAATAGTTTTATCGAGATCTTCATAACTCAAGGCATCATTTAAGAAATAGGATTCAAAAGCACTAGGTGGTAAATAAATACCTCGCTCTAGCAAGCCGTGAAAGAACTTCTTAAACCAGTCGTTATTACCAGTTGCTGCACTAGCAAAATCAACTACTTCTTGATCTGTGAAATGTACCGACATCATCGATCCATAACGATTGATCTGGTAATCAATTCCTTTTTCAGAAAGTACGCTGTCTATTCCTTTATGGAGGTACTCGGTTTTAGCAGCTAAGCTATCAAAAACTTCAGGATGATTTTTCAAATGAGACAACATCGCTAGACCAGCACTCATCGCCAGCGGATTCCCGCTTAAGGTTCCTGCTTGATACACTGGTCCTAATGGAGCCAGGTGGTTCATTATTTCTTGACGAGCAGCAAACGCCCCTACAGGCAGTCCGCCGCCTATCACCTTACCATACGTAACTATATCTGCTTTTACACCAGTAGTTTCTTGTGCACCCCCTTGAGCCAGTCTAAAACCAGTCATTACTTCATCAAAAATAAATAAAGCGCCGTTTTCATCGCACAACGATCTGATGCCTTCTAAGAAACCTTCTTGGGGTGGGATACACCCCATGTTTCCAGCAATAGGTTCTATAATTACACAGGCAATCTCCCCTTTGTTTTTCTTAAATATATCAGCTACCTGATCTAAGTTATTATAGGGTGCCAGTAAGGTGTCTTTTGCAGTACCTGGAGTCACACCAGGACTATTAGGACTACCAAAAGTCACTGCACCACTACCCGCTTGAATCAAAAAGGAATCACTATGACCGTGGTAACATCCAGCAAATTTTATGATCTTGTCTCGCCCGGTATAACCTCTAGCAAGTCTTACGGCACTCATGCAAGCCTCTGTACCAGAATTCACCATTCTGATTTGATCCACGTTAGGAACCATAGAAAGGGCGAGTTTTGCAATTTCTGTTTCAATAGCGGTAGGCATTCCATAAGAAGTACCTTTTTTTGTTGCGTTGATCACGGCCTCTACAACAGGCTCAAAAGCATGACCTAAAATCATAGGCCCCCATGAGGCGATGTAATCTATAATTTGATGACCGTCTTCTGTTTGTAAATACGCACCTTTTGCGCTTTCTACAAAAACAGGGTCACCCCCTACGGCATTAAAAGCTCTTACTGGAGAGTTCACCCCTCCAGGGATATATATTTTTGCTTCTTGAAAAAGCGCACTACTTCTTTGGTAAATAAATGACATGAAAATGGATTAATTATTCAACAATAAGCACTTGGCCTATGTTTAACTCGTCTGATTTTAGTCTATTGAGCTTTTTAAGTTGTTCAATAGTGATGGCGTATTTTTTTGAAATCCTGTATAAGGTATCTCCCTTTTCGACAACGTATTCCTTATTATAACTAGTCGTATTTTTTTCTTTTACTTCCTCTATGACTCTAGGTCTCTCATCAACGGACTTACCCAAAGCGATATTATCATATTGATACAACTCGTACCGTTCAATAAGACTGATCAATTTTTCAGGATACCTTTTATCAGTTGCATAACCAGCTTCTCTCAAGCCGTTTGCCCAACCTTTGTAGTCGTCTTTTTCTAATTCAAAAAGTCCTGCATAACGGCTGCGGTCTTTTAGAAACAAAGAGTGATCTCTATAAGAATAACTCGCATCATTATACGTTCGAAAGCATTCCTGAGCTTCATCATCGTCATGATAGATACGTCCACCGATCCATCCCGTATGACACTTGATTCCAAAATGATTATTTGCTTCTACAGCTAGTCTTCCACTACCAGAACCGCTTTCTAGAATTCCTTGTGCAAGAGTAATACTTGCCGGGATTTTATAAAGTTTCATTTCTTGAATAGCAACATCTTTAAAATCCTCCACATAGTTGGCAACCTTATCTGTACTGCGTGTTGATGTTGTTGTAATGGTAACCTTATCCTCTTCCTGTGAAACTACTGGTGCTTTAGGAGTCGTTGTGGTTCTTTTTGATTTTTGCTTGGTTGTTCTAACGTGCTTCTTAGAGCCGCAAGAGACCAAAAACATTCCAGCTAATAGCAAGGAACAAAGGAGTCTAAAATTGATTTTCATAACTAAGCTTAAGGCGTCGTTTTTTTTCTAGCATTTTATTATATCCAACGATGGATTGCAGACCGCCAGTATGGACAGCTAAAATACGAGTTTTACCTTTGATAACGCCACTTTCAACCATTTGTTCTATGCCGTACATCATTTTTGCAGTATAAATAGGTTCTAATGGGATTCCATAAGGGTTTTCTATAGTTACGCTTTCGCGAAAGCGAGTATTCATATAATCAATTAACCGATCATCAGACTTTGCATAACCGCCAAAAGTCGTTTCATTCACCACCTCAAAATCCCTTCTGAAGGTATATTGTTCTATCTCTTTTTTTATAAAATCTCCTTTTAAAGCAGAAAAAACAATAATTTTTTGATGTGGTGAAGCACTGTTGATAATTCCAGCAGCTGTACCGCCAGTCCCAGCAGCTACGCAAATCATATGATAATAGGTGGTATCGTATTCTGTGAGAATTTCTTCCGTTCCTCGTACCGCAAGACTGTTTGTTCCACCTTCTGGAATGTGGTAGTACGAGCCAAAAATAGCTTCCATCTGCAGCTGAAATGCTTTAGTGTCTTTCTCTCGGTAGGCTTCCCTTGAAACAAAATGAAGCTGCATACCATTTTCATAGGCGTTTTTTAAAGTGCTGTTATAAGCAAATGTCTTTTCCAGATCCTTAGCTAACTCTTCTCCACGTATCACCCCTATAGTATGTAAACCCAGAAGTTTTCCTGCTGCTGCAGTTGCTGCGATATGGTTAGAAAAAGCACCGCCATACGTCAGAATAGTTTGCCTACCTTGATTTTGAGCCTCAAGAAGATTGTATTTGAGTTTGCGCAACTTATTCCCTGAAACCTGTTTGTGGAGCAAGTCTTCTCTCTTTATGTCCACCTCAATTTCTGAATCTGGAAAAGATTTGAACTTTTGATTAACAGAATCCTTTGGTGTAAAAAGCCTATTCATACACATACTTTTTACTGTAAAACTTCAAAAACGACCACAACTTTCGGTTATTTAGATCATTGAGATCTGCTTCATTGGCAAAAGCTTCTCTTTCAAGGACGATATCCCTATATGCCTTATGGTGGTTTTTAACTTTTAAAAACTGAATCAAATAATCCATGGTGTACCTTATATAAAAAAGCAAACCTAAAAGCTTTTTCTGCTGTGCCGCATGAATATGTTCCTGATTCATAACAACAAAGTCCTTTGCATATTCCTTTTGCTTTACTAACAAAAATGGCCACAACTTCCTGCCGTTATAATTGCTCGAGTATTTAATTTTTAAAGGAAACATCATTACAAAGTTATTGAATTAAGAAGCAGCTATAAACTTTAATACGGAATCATTTTTTTCCTTGCTAAAACAACTCTTTATCCATTCCTTTTTGTCTTTATACTGTCGTATTTTTATAAAATGAAAAAAATTATTCCGGTCGAGGAAGGCGATTATTATACGACGCCACAAGGATACCGTTGTTTTACAGAGCAATACCACCTTAAAAGAGGTTATTGTTGTGAAAGCGGTTGTCGTCATTGCCCATACGGTTATGATAAGAAAACAAACAGCCAAAATTAAGATTTCATGAATAACAACAGTTCTATAGCAGGCTTTCGCGAAAGCATACAAACAGGTATTCCTGAAACATTACCAGCAGCTTATCGATACGATCCTGATGTGAATCATGCTCCTAAACGTAAAAAGATTCTTACTCCTGATGAAGAAAAACTGGCTTTGCGCAATGCTTTAAGGTATTTTGATCCCAAACATCATGAGTTATTATTAGCAGAATTCAAAGAAGAACTAGATACTTACGGCCGTATTTACATGTATCGTTTTATGCCGGAGTATGAGATTAAAGCAAGAAATATAGCAGATTATCCCGCGCAGTCACAACAAGCCGCTGGAATCATGTTGATGATACAAAACAACCTCGATCATGCCGTTGCACAGCACCCGCACGAGTTGATCACCTATGGTGGTAATGGAGCTGTTTTCTCTAACTGGGCGCAGTACCTTCTTACCATGAAGTACCTCAGTGAGATGACTGACGAGCAAACCTTAGTCATGTACTCTGGACATCCTATGGGATTATTTCCTTCTCATAAAATGGCGCCACGTTGTGTAGTAACTAATGGAATGATGATTCCTAACTACTCAAAACCAGACGACTGGGAAAAGTTCAATGCGCTAGGGGTTACACAATACGGACAGATGACCGCAGGTTCTTTTATGTATATAGGACCACAAGGAATTGTTCATGGTACTACCATCACCGTTCTCAATGCCTTTAGAAAAATTAAAAAAGAACCTACAGGAAATATATTTGTTACTTCAGGATTAGGCGGCATGAGCGGGGCTCAACCCAAAGCTGGAAATATAGCTGGTTGTATTACTATTTGTGCAGAGGTAAACCCTAAGGCCGTTCATACCAGACATTCACAAGGATGGGTGGACGTAGTGGTACGCAATACGGCAGATTTAATCTCAAGAGTAAGAGAGGCGCAAGAACATATGGAAACCGTATCCATTGCTTTTGAAGGAAACGTAATTCACGTTTGGGAAGCGCTTTATGATGCGCAAATTCATATCGCTATAGGCAGCGACCAGACCAGTTTACACAACCCTTGGGCTGGAGGTTACTATCCCGTAGACCTTTCTTTTGAGGAGTCTAACCATATGATGAGTAATCAACCCGACCAATTTAAAATAGAAGTACAAAAGTCGCTACGACGTCATGTTGAAGCCATCAATAAACACACAGAAAAAGGCACCTACTTCTTTGACTACGGGAATGCATTCTTGCTAGAATCAAGCCGTGCTCATGCTGATATTGAAGGGGTAGGCAAAGAATTCCGTTATTCTTCTTATGTCCAAGACATCATGGGACCCATGTGTTTTGATTATGGTTTTGGACCCTTTAGATGGGTTTGTGCCTCCAATGATCCAGAAGATCTTAAGAAAACAGATCAAATCGCGACTACGGTACTAGAACAATTGTCTAAAGAAGCGCCAAAACGTACCCAGCAACAAATGCAGGATAACATTAAATGGATCAAAGGAGCGCAAGAAAACAAATTAGTAGTAGGCTCACAAGCACGTATTCTTTATGCAGATACCACAGGGAGGATTGAAATTGCCCGAGCGTTTAACAAAGCTATTGCTGACGGAAAAATAGGACCTGTTGTTTTGGGACGTGACCATCACGATGTTTCTGGAACGGACTCACCTTATCGAGAAACCTCTAATATCTATGACGGCTCTCGTTTTACTGCAGACATGGCGATTCAGAATGTCATAGGAGACAGTTTTAGAGGTGCTACTTGGGTTTCTATTCATAATGGCGGCGGCGTAGGCTGGGGTGAAGTGATCAATGGTGGTTTTGGAATGGTAATTGATGGGAGTAAAGAGTCAGAAAATAAATTGGAATCCATGCTGTTTTGGGATGTGAATAATGGTATCGCTCGGAGAAACTGGGCACGAAATGAAAATGCTGTTTTTACTATAAAAAAAGCTATGGAAACAAATCCAAATTTAAAAGTCACGATTCCTAATTTGGTCAGTGATGATTTGATAGACAAGGTCTAACCTGTTGGTGTTAACAGTCTAACTATTTATTAGTTCAACACTTTGAAGAACTCAGTACTAGAAAACTTAGTTCAAGAAGCTCCATACAAACTCCAGCATAACAAAAAAAGTAATGAAAAAACTATTTACTCTTCTCGCAGTAATTGCCTTATTAGCAAGCTGTCAAACCGTGCGTGTCTCACAAGATTATGCCTTAGGTACTCCATTCAACAACTATCAAACATATGCCTATTACAAAAAAGGCGTGGATGAGGCAAAAATTTCAGAATTAGATAAGAAACGAATCTTAAGAGCTATCGATACAGAAATGGCAGCAAAAGGATTTACAAAATCTGAAAACCCAGACCTATTGGTCAGTATTTTCACAGACTCTAAAGAACGTGTTGATGTATACAACAACAACTGGGGCTGGGGCTTTGGTTACGGCTGGGGCTGGGGCGGCGGCTTCTGGGGTAATAACATGAGAAACAATGTCACTAGAACTACCGAAGGTATTCTCTACATAGATTTAATAGACGCTCAGAAAAAAGAATTGATCTGGCAAGGAGTTGGTACAGCACCGCTGAAGTCTACTCCAGAAAAGAAGGTAGAACGAACTAATGAAATCGTAAAAGAAATCTTACAACAGTTTCCTCCAATGCCTAGAAACTAGGATCGCATCAACTATAAAAAGTCCCATTTCATTAAGTTGAAATGGGACTTTTTTGTTTAAACAGATTTCATCATGATGAACGATCTTACCATTACAGACAAAAAGAGGTGATTTCTTACCTTATCTTTTTTGTTCGATCGAAGTCTCCTTTTATTTAAGTATGCTATCTTTTTATTTAGAAGAATATTATTTTAGAATTACTCCACATAATTCCTAAACCAAGAACATTCCTTCAACACCTCTTTATAATATGCGGTATCAGAATAGCCGTCTTTCAATTGATTGAAATAAGCTTTGTGCTCCCCACAAATATGAAGTTTATAGGTATTCCTATCATTATCATAACCTCCATCTTCACAGCTATTGGTTTTGGCGAGCATAAACAGTACAGCCGCTTTTGTTTCCTTAGAGCCTCTCTCTGAGTTCAGTCCTTTTAAGAGGTACTTATTTGCTTGTTCCAAAATGAAACTATCATCTGGAACTTCTTCTTCAGCGTCTTCATCACCATAGCTAGCGGTGTTCAACGTATTGCGATGGTCATTGGTGATGTAATAAGCACTGTTCATAAACCAGCCTTTATGACTCATATTGTACCAAGCGTTACCTATCATATAATAGTAATCAGCGGCTTTATCTGGATCGATCTGTGCAAGCTGTTTTAGTCGCATCAGAGTTTGCGCTAATTGAATCTTGTTGTCCTTATAAGATTCGCGTTTTGTTTTGGAATTAATATCTTTTGCATTTTCTCCCAGAATATTGGAATAGGTAACATGAAGGTCATTTGAAATGGAAGTAAAAGGCACATTCATATACTCTTTAATCGAGGCAGAAAACAACTCTGTACGCACAGCTTCTTCCCAAAAAACTTCTGGCTTTTTTACTTGCTTGAATTCGATAATCGCCTCTTCTAGCTGGTCTTTTCTCAAGTAATACGTACCACGTAGATCATGAACATAGTCTTTAGGCTGCGTTTTCATACGTTGTATGATAGTCTTTTCAAACGAGGTGGGCTGAGGCAGTCCAACAAATGCGTCAAAATTATTGATGTACTCCTCTTTCAGGTAAAAATGTTTAGCATCGTACTCCCAACTACTCCCGTGTAAGTTCCCTACTCCAGTCCAATCATATGGTTGATCATTTGAATAAGAGTTATAATCTACAGAGGCCAATACGCTCGTGATCGGATTTCCAGCATCTTTATACAACGCACTGATATGATTGAAAAAAGCTGCTACCGTAGGCTTATGAGTTCGCAAGTCTTCATCAATAGCGATACGTTCATAAATTTGATTGATTTTTTTTCTATCCAAAGATTTAATGCTCATAAATTGAACCGCTGTTTTTAACCTTTTAAAATGCTTTTTATATGCAGGCCCAGGACTTAATGCAGCTATATAGCTTAAGGCTGATTTACTTTCATTTTGATACAAATAAGTGGTAGTTAATACCAGTGACCATACCTCTTTATTTTTTAGGTTTTCATCGTTGAGAATGGCTGTTGTAAAAAGTTGCAATTGGTTTGCATAGCCATCGACAGGTTCACTTTCATCGTAATAACCCGACTCGTTATGTTCAAAAATACTGGATTGCATTTGATCTAAATACCGTACAGCAAGCACTTCTAAATAAGGCGAATTCACATTATTGCGAGCGATGTTTTCCATTTCACGTAGAACAGAACCACGACCGTGAAAGGCTTTGAAAAAACTCTTCACATCCATATTTTTATTTGCAGCAACAAATTCTGGGTTGTTCTCTAATAATTCCCAATTCAAAAACCTTAAACTGATACCGCAGGTGCTGCGTCTATCTGGTAATTGATCATAAACTTCTAAGTAGGAAGTCGCTGCTAAAACCTGAAGGTTTTGATGATAGGCTGCACCAGCCATTTCTTCCATAGCACGATAGTACATGTATTTATAATCGCTTGTTTTTTTAAGGATGGTGTAGAAATACCTGATCGCTGCTTCATTCTCCTGAAGGTAATGTGCCATTTTTACAGCTTGAAACCCTGCTCTATTGCGCATAAAGTCGTCAGGAGCCTTGGCAGCAAGCTCTAGTGCCTGAGAAAGTAATTCCCTTTTATCTGCTGTTTTTTGTTGCTCTTGATACTCAGATCGCTCCCCTTGATACCAGCCGCTACCGCCAGAGGTGTCACTAGACGTATGTTGCGTCTGTTTAGCAAGGACTAGATATTCTTTAAAAAACCGAAATTTTTTATTACCGAGCTTTTTACCCAAATCATCATCATAGGTTTCAAAACCTTTTTCTCCTAAAAACCATTCTAAAGGTCTTGTATAAATAATACCTCGCAGTTCTGCTTCAGTAAATTCGCCATCAAAGTAGGTGACCCATTCTTGTATATTGATCGATGGTAGGCTACTGTATATATTATCGCAAAATGGGTTGTCTGGACAATTTAAAAAAGCGTGAAAATCTTTATTGACCAAAGAAAATTGGTCGATAATGGGATAGTAACTATCCTCCCAAGCTGGGTCCCAACCACAAAAAGCTCCTGTGGTATTATTCATAGTGCTACCAAAGCCTAAGACAGGAAATAAAAACAACCATATTTTACTGAGCAAAAGACGATAATTCATCAGAAGAGAATTTTAAAGTTAATGGGGAATTGATATGATAGAAAATAGTCTCATAATCAGCGTTTGATCCAGAGGCTTTTTTGATCAGGGAAGAGAGTTCTTGAAGTTTTTCTTTGTTCACCGTTTCTACCCTTAAGTCGTCGCCTTTATAAATAAATATGCCGTTGATATAAGAGTCTGATGTGGCTTTATAGCTGTTTTCTTTTCCCGCTTTCGCGAAAGCGGACTCCATCAAACTAGGAGTAAGATCTCTAATAAGCCCTTTGAGTTTTCCATCTCTGTAAAGAACCCCCCATTCAAAAAGCGGTAGTGCCACATCGTAAGGCAACGGGTAGTCTTCTAGCTGCTCTAGATATTGAGCGGTAACCTCATTGCTTATTATGGAATTCACCTCTTCTACATCGCCCAAATCGCCTACATTATACGCCATTAAAACCACTCGATCCACAGGAGGCACACCAGTGCGCTCCTTAAATTTCACTTGATGAAGCCTCAAAGTAGAACTGATGACATAACCTGGCATTTCTTTTTTTAAGATTCTTAAAAAGTTAAAAAAATTGGTCTTGGTACGATCGGTCCAATCACAATCAATCTGTATTTGTTTCACCGCGACTTTACCCGTCAAATGTTTATTTTGAATGCGTTTGATCTTCTCTGCCGTGTTTTTAGCTAGTTTATTTAAGTTCTTTCTACCTGCATCTTTATGTAGAAAAACCTCGTTGCGTATATAAACTACAGGGATAATTTCTTGAGCTATAATTTGTAACTCCTCATCAAACTGAATGGTTGCTATTGGAAATACACTATTGGCTCTTTGGTCCACTACTAAATCAAAAAAGCGCACATATTCTTTATAAGTACCACCATCTTTGATCAACTGATCTGTTTTCTCTGTAGGATGATAGGTGGTACTCCAGTGGTAAAAGGAGTAGTTGTCGCCTGTTTTTATATCTTTTTTACAAGAAATAAAAACCGCTGCAAAAAGAAAAAGTGGAATAATATGACGCATGTAGTAACCTTCAAAAGAAGGTATAAAGATACTATATTGATCCTATCACCACTCATTTATTATGAGGAGTCTGAGAATTATGAATCTGCAATTATCAACTGGTTTTCAACTGGGTTCCCTCTACTTAGCTAGCATTTACAAATACTTTGTACTGTATAGCAACCATTTTATCAAAGGTTTTAGAAACCGAACAATACTTTTCAAAGCTTAAGTCAGCAGCCCTTTGGGCTTTGTCTGGATCGATAGCTCCTTCCAAAAATACTTTTACATGCATTTCTTTAAAGGGTCTGGAGTCATCTAGTAAATAACGTTCTCCTTCTACTTCTACTTTATAACTGGTAATTTCTTGGCGTTGTTTTTTAAGGATGGAAATCATATCAATCGCACTACAAGAACCCACGCCCATAAGCAATAATTCCATAGGACTTACTCCTTGAACGACCTCCATGCCACTGTGGTCTATCATTACTTTATTACCTGACTTGCCTGTGGCTTCCATTAGGTAATCCTTGTTTTTTCTTTCTATGGTGATTTTCATATTTACTTATTTTCTAATTTCTTCAAGTTCAACTCATACAAGCAATCCAGTTTATAATCATACTCATAAAACGAACCAGTAAGTTTTGACTTTTTTGATAAGTAGCAAAGATATAGATTAGACAAGCTCTTATGTTTCTTTTGACTCCCCTCCAGTTGGTGATCCATCAGCAACTCTTTGTAAACAGATTCTGGAAACACATCAGAAACTCCTTTTAAACTTACCATGTAATTAAAATCAGCATGTTGCAAATCATGCTCAAAGCCATTCTTATATTTTGATTGATCTAAAATAAAAGTGTCCATTGAGTTTTTCTTTATTTCGGTCCCGTTTAAAGTACATATACCGCTTGCATCTTCTTCGACTATTACAAATAAACCCAAGTCGTCTTGAGCATCCATTTGAAAAAACACCCAAGGCTGGTCTTTAAAACCATAGAGAAAAAAGGAGGGTATATATCTTTTATAGAATAAATCATAACTATTAGGAACAGCTTGCATCAAAGAACTAACATAACTTCCAGTATACCAGTATCGTAAATTACCTTTTACCATCATTAGGATCAATACTAATATTACAAAAGTTTTTAGATAATTTGTCGTTTTACGAATGCTTACTAATGGCAACTCCAGCACCTTCTTAATCTTTAAAAACTTTAGACGCTCCCAAAACTGTCTGGGTAAAAGAGCTGCGCTAAATGCAGTTCCTATAATTAAAAACGGACCTACTTGCACTAGCATACCTATTCCTATATGATACAGTACGATCATAATGGCTGCAATAAGCCTTAAATTCCTTTTAAAAGGCCATAGAATAAATATCGGAATTAAAAACTCCCACATCAAGGAGGCGTAAGTCAGCATTTGCGATATTTCCGGAAAGTCTCTAAGGATAAAGGCAAAGTTGGAAGCATAATATTCATCCTGCACAATCAATTCAATGGCACTACCTTCTGTCCATATAGGACCATTTTTAAGCATTGCACCTGTCAAATAAATGAAAGCAATTTGTAAATAAAAACCATAAACTGCTAGTGGATGTATAGCTACTTCTTTGGTTTTACTTAAACTCCAAACGATTCCTGTAGGTAAAAAAATACTCCAGAAAACAGACACCAGTATCATAAAATGAAAACCGTTAAGCAGATAAAGGCTATTTATTACAATAAGACTATAACACAAAAACAATACTGGTTTAACCAGTCTATCAAAAAGACCAACGGTATAAAAAAGGGTGAGTAAAACGGATAAATAAACAAAAACAGTGAAGCCAGTTGTTCCCAAAGCCTCGATTAAACCAAATCCGTTACCAAAAAAAGAATTCAAGGTAGACTCTGGTCGCAAAGCGTCAGAAAAATAATATTTTTCTAAAAACAAAAGTTTGTAGAAAATTAGATCATATAGAACAGCAATACCAGTAAGTATCCTCCATAAAGCTAGTGACCTAAAGTCATAGGAAACTGTTCTGCTTTTTATATATTCCAACAGCTTTATAGGCATTTCATCTTTTAAAAAATTATAGAAATCATCATATCAAATCTACTCAACTCTAATTTTTATTTCAATAATCGAAATTATTCTTAGTTACTAATTTAAAAACAGTATCAGTTAAAATAAGTTGACCCCCTTCATAAGTATGAAATCGTTGTACTTTCCATAATTCTGCTTTTGAAATAATTTTATCAGGGTGCGCTTGCTTGTATTTATTTAGTTGTAATTCTAGCCATCCTTTTTGCGTGGAGACTGGAAAACGATCTTGATAGAATTTATAATAAACCCCAAAGGTAAACTCAGCTCCAAAATAAGAGGCAGTAGGTAGTGGTTCTATATGATAAGAACCATTAGTACTGCTCATATATAGCTTTTCTGATGTTCTTAATTCGAAAGGAGTTTTATTCTCATCATAACCGATAAACAAAAAATCACCCAAATCATCGTATATATTATTCGGAAAAAATTTCCAGGATTGATGCCAGAAACCAGTGAAAATACCAGGATCTGCTAACTGCTTTCCTATGGTGTATTTATATAAAGGAAGACTAGATAAAAAAGGACTCAAATAACTATTTTTACTCAAGTGGTATAAGTTACCGTGCAAGATAAATAGCATGGTTACTAAAATAAAAAACCTTTTAAAATTTTTCCAGCGAACCGAAAGTATGTCCAAACCTATAGAGTTTTGATACCTCCAACGATCAGGAAACACCTTCCAACTCCAGAAACTTTGAGGTAGTAAAAGCACTCCAAAAGCTAATCCTATAAGAAAAAAGGTGCCTACGTGCAGGAATAGGGCCATAATACCATGCAATAAAATAATAGATACTGCCGACCAGTATCTTGCTCTTTGAAAAAAGAAAGAGAGCAATAGCAGTATAGAAACCAGCACTTCTAAATAAAAACCTGCGTAAGTAAAGGATTGAGCCAATTCTGGATAGGTACCCAATTGTTGTAACAATGGTCTGGCGTGAATCAAATCATTGGAAACTACCTCGAGCAATTGCCCCTTACGCCATAATTCTCCGTTTTTAAAAATCCAACTAGAAAAATATATTAAGAACAATTGAAATTGAAAACCCAACTGAGCCAACTTCCCAAAATTAAAAAAGCTTGCCTTTTGATTCTGGAAAAATTGAAATCTACGATTCAAAGGCAAAAACATCGCCCAGAATAAGGCCGTTTCCTCTAGGTGTTCCACGCCATGAGAGAGATAAGGGTTGGTAGTTATCAAACTAGCGAAAGTTATGAAAAGCACTGGTGTGATCCATTTTGTCTTATAGCCTATCACAAACAAAATGCTGAGCAACAACATTAAAGACAGCAAAAAATAGTACCAAAGATTAGAATCTGACCAATTAAATAAGGGAAAACTCTTTCCGTAATAATCGCTCGCACTTGCTTCTGGAAGCCACTGGTTATTATTGTAATAAACACCTACAGCTGGAAAACGATAAACAATTAAATTATAGATAAGAGCAAAACCTAATGCAATTCTGAAAAGTCCTAGAGACCTTAGGTCAAAAGAAATGGTGTTGCGTTCTAAATAACCCAATAGCTTTTCAAACATTTAATAAAAGTATGCATTTAATAATTCAAAAGCTCCTCAATCTTGTCCTTCACTTTCTGTGTACTAGGAATCATGGTTTCTTCTAAAATAGAATTCAGTGGTATGGCAGGCATATTTTCAGAACCTATGACCATTACTGGTGCATCTATGTATTTAAAACACTCTTCTTGTATACGACCTTGCAAGGCACGAGAGAAACTATTATCACTAGGCTCTTCAGTTACCACCAAACATTTACCACATTTCTTGACACTAGTAAAAACCGTCTCATAATCCAGCGGATGCAAGGATCTTAAATCCACAATTTCTACTCTATCTTGTAAACCAAGCTCTGCAGTGGCATTCATTGCCCAATGCACACCCATTCCATAGGTAATGATACTCAGCGTTTCCTCTTCTTCTTTTTTCCAGATTTCTTGTAGTACCCAAGCTTTTCCAAAAGGCAATACATAATCCTCACTAGGCTCCACACTCGTGGCCCCTTTAGTTCCTTTAACTTTAGACCAATACAATCCTTTATGTTCAAAAATCACTACCGGATTCGGGTCGTAATAGGCCGCTTTCATCAGTCCTTTTAAGTCGGCGCCGTTTGATGGATAAGCAATTTTTAAACCTCTTATATTAGAAACTACACTTTCCATAGAACTGGAATGGTAAGGCCCACCAGAACCATATGCACCTATAGGTACTCGTAATATCATGGATACTGGCCATTTTCCATTACTTAAATAGCAAGAACGTGACACCTCTGTAAACAGCTGATTCAACCCAGGCCAGATGTAATCTGCAAATTGTACTTCTACAATCGGTTTTAATCCTGCGGCACTCATTCCTACCGTACTTCCTACGATAAAGGCTTCTTGTATAGGCGTGTTGAATACTCTATTGTCACCAAATTTTTGAGCCAAGGTTGCTGCTTCTCTAAAAACACCGCCCAATCTTCCTCCTACATCTTGTCCGTAGAGCAAGCATTCTGGGTGTTTTCTCATCAATTCCTCGATGGCAAATAGGGCACAATCTACCATGACCACCTTCTCTGCACCTTCTGGAGAACGCTCTCCTTTTTCTTCTGTAATTGGTGTTGGTGCAAAATCGTTGGTAAATAAATCGGCTGGTTCTGGGTCAGGTTGTTGTAAAGCGAGGTCTAGTGCTTTTTTTACTTCCGCTTTCGCGAAAGCGTCATAAGCATCCACATCCTGCTCCGTAAAACCATTATCGAAAAGTAACTTTCTCATACGCGGGTATGGGTCACGGCTTCTCGCCTCTTCCAAATCATCACGGTAAAACTCCATGCGCACACCACTCGTGTGGTGATTTAACAATGGCACGGTGGCATGAACCAAAAATGGCCTGCGCTCGGTTCTTATTTTTTCAATCACCTCATTTAAGGTGTTGTAACTTTCTTCAAAATCAGTTCCATCTATAGAAATAGCTTCTATACCGTGAAATCCTGCAGCATATTCAGCAGCGTTTTGAGCACGTGTTTCGGCCGCACTAGCACTAATATCCCAACCGTTATCTTGTACTAAATAAAGAATAGGCAATTGTTTGAGCGCTGCCATTTGAAAAGCTTCAGCAATTTCTCCTTCGGTAACACTAGCGTCACCTAAGGAACAGACTACTATAGAATCTGAAGTCACACTGGAATCTGAACTAGCATCTACGGCTGCTCTTTGTTCTTCACTTAAGCTTTCGCGGTAATGAAATCCAAGAGCTACACCTGTAGCAGGAATAGCCTGCATTCCAGTAGCACTGGACTGATGCGGGATTTTTGGCTTGTCATCATCCCTTAAAGAGGGATGCGAGTAATAGGTGCGTCCTCCAGAAAACGGATCGTCCTTTTTTGCCAAGAGTTGCAACATCAAGTCATAAGGCTTCATGCCTATAGACAGTAACATCGCGTCGTCTCGGTAATAGGGAAATGCATAATCCTGCGGCAATAGTTGCATCCCTAACGCAGTCTGTATCACCTCATGACCGCGACTGGTCGCGTGAACGTACTTAGAAACAGTTTTGAAGTTTGCTTCATAGAGTTCCGTCATGGACTTAGCAGTAACTAGGTTTTTGTATGCTTGTTCTAATAATGACTTTTCCAATTGTTTATTTTTATGTCAAGCCGTTGAAGAACGGCTTCGCTTAATAATTAATTCAATAGACTTTTAAATCGTCTTCGACAAGCTCAGACTGATATCTGTCTTCTGTATTTTAAAAATCTTTATCCGGCGCTTGTTCTAAATTTAAAGCCACTTGCTTTAAAAAACTTCCTCCTAAAAATCCATCTACTACTCTGTGGTCAAAAGATAAGGATAACATCATCATACTGCGTATTTCTATAGAATCCACACCATCTGTTGTCATTACCTCAGCGCGTTTTTTGATGATTCCTGTAGCGAGAATAGCCACTTCTGGCTGATTGATAATAGGGGTTCCCATAAGGGACCCAAAAGTTCCCACATTAGAAATAGTAAAAGTACCTCCTTTGATATCATCACCTCCTAGTTTGTTTTCTCTCGCTAGGTTTGCCATGCGATTCACATCGGCTGCGATTTCTGGTAGGGATTTTTGATCGGCATTTTGCACTACTGGAACAATTAAATTTCCAGAGGGCAACGCCGTTGCCATTCCTACATTGATATTTTCTTTAACGATAATGTTTTTACCGTCTACACTTGCATTGATATTGGGATATTCCTTAATCGCTCGTGCCACTGCATCTACAAATAACGGTGTAAAAGTCAATCGCTCCCCATGTTTTTCTTGAAAAGGAGCTTTATTCTTATTACGCCAGTTGACTAAATCGGTTAAATCTGCTTCTACATAAGCCGTCACATGAGGACTGGTATGCTTGCTGTAGACCATGCGATCAGCAATCATCCTGCGCATGCGGTCCATTTCAACAATCTTACCAGTTCCTTTATCAAATTTTAATTGAGGTATGCGGTAAGCGGTTGGGTCTGGTTCATTGCTCACGGCTTGTGCAAACTGGAATGGCCTTCCCTCATTGATGTAATTCACCACATCACTCTTGCGCAACCTACCTTCGTTTCCTGTTGCTGGAATGCGTGCTAGCTCTTCATAGGACATATGATTTTTTCGAGCTATAGCATCTATCAATGGACTAACAAAAAGATCTTGGTTGATGTATGAACTCGAAATTGAACTTGAATTCGAAATTGAAACTTTTAGTTTCTTGTCATTCCTCACTTGATGCGGAATCTCTTCTTTCTTATCGATAGATTTATTCGGAGCTTCAGATTCTGTAGTAGAAGCCCCATCAGTCGCTTCAAATTGAGCGAGCACACTTCCTATTTCCACTACATCATTTGCAGCGTATAAGTGCTTAGACATGATTCCAGCGGCTGGCGCTGGCACTTCATTATCTACTTTATCAGTTCCCACTTCTACTAGTATATCTCCTTCTTCAAAGGATTCCCCTTCTTGAACAAGCCAGTTTAAGATGGTTCCTTCGGTAATTGATTCTCCCATTTTTGGGAGTATAAAATCCATAGTCTTTGCCATGGGATAAAAATAAGAAAACTAACGCTCGTTAGTATGTAAAATTATGTTGTAATTCCGCTTTCGCGAAAGCGAGATGCCTTCAACCCCTTTATTTCTTCTTCATTTCTTGAAGTGTCTTATAAAAATCTTCCTGAACTGGACGGTTTTTAGGGATCTCTCTAAGCGGTTCCACCTCTGTCATCGTCTCGTGGCAATCGGTAGGTAGTTGTTGGTACAATTGAGTCCCAGCGGTTTTCCAGGCCATCATTTCATCAGAGACCTCTTTGATTTTTTGAGCAGGATTTCCTACTATAAGAGAACGAGGTTCAAAAACAGCTTCGGCTTTTACAAAAGCCATGGCGCCTACAATACATTCATCCCCTATTGTAGCGTCATCCATGATCACGCTGTTCATTCCTATCATGCAATTGCGACCTAAGTTGGCGCCATGAATAATTGCTCCATGACCTACGTGAGCACTTTCTTTAAGTGTGATGCTTTTACCAGGAAACATATGGATCGTGCAATTTTCTTGAACATTAACTCCGTCTTCCAGAATAATCTCCCCCCAATCGCCACGTATGACCGCACTAGGTCCTACATAGCAATTCTTACCTATAATGACATTACCTATGACCGTAGCTTGCGGATGTACAAAACTAGACTCGTGGATGACTGGGATGTGGGATTTGAAGGAGTAGATCATGTGGTATGAGTGA
>TARA_R110000751_G_scaffold307561_1_pt1 | contig 25903 bp, 28 predicted proteins | sample TARA_R110000751 | Tara Oceans TARA_R110000751 (sample SAMEA4398001) | marine metagenome | biome: Polar Biome; feature: [MES] marine water layer (ENVO:01000295) within the mesopelagic zone...; material: water (ENVO:00002006), including particulate matter (ENVO:01000060) such... | reverse complement strand
TCTATTTTACGGTCCGCATTACTCGTTAGTGTAGAGAACAGATCGTTATTTACCTGCGTAGAATTCATACGGGTAAGTACGGGCTCTTCTTTTTCCCAGTCGCCTAAAGTTAAAGCAATATGAATCTGATTATTAGTCGTTTGTTGATAGGCGCGCAGTCGGTATTCGCCAAAACGCGTCTTTAACATAAAGTCTTCTTTCTTAACGATAAGACTATCGTGCTTCATACGGTAAGCTACAAGATCTTCAATAGATACCAGTTTGAGATCGTGTTGTTTTGCTACTTCTACAAGTTGAGGAAGACGGGCCATAGTCCCGTTTTCATTCATGATCTCTACAATAACTCCTGCAGCTTCATGACCAGCAAGTCTTGCAAAGTCTATAGCAGCCTCTGTGTGACCAGTTCTTCTCAACACACCACCATCTTTTGCTCTTAATGGGAATATATGACCTGGTTTACTGAAGTCATGAGGTTGTGTGTCTTTGTTAATGATCGCTTGTATGGTTTTTGCTCTATCACTAGCACTTATTCCTGTAGTTACTCCATGACCTCTTAAATCTACAGAAACAGTAAAGGCTGTCTCCAGAGGATCAGAATTATTAGTGACCATCATGGTAAGTTCTAATTCTTTACATCTCGATTGTGTAAGAGGAGCACAGATTAAACCACGACCATGAGTAGCCATAAAATTGATCATTTCTGGAGTGACAGATCTTGCACTAGCCAGAAAATCACCTTCGTTCTCACGATTTTCATCATCTACCACGATGATGACTTTTCCATTTCTAATATCTTCTATAGCGTCTTCAATACGATCCAACTGTATAGCTTTTGAAGTTTTTTCTTCGGTAATCATAATCCTTAATCCTTTGTTACAAAGATAAGGATTAAGCCGTTGCGCTAGGAGATTTTGGGTGTTTTTTAAACTTTGCAAAGAGCTTGGTAAAGCTGAATTCGTTACTAAAGATTCCTTGATCTGTAGTGGCTCTGTAGGTAAGGTAAATTCCTATAGGAAAAATAATAAATGTACTCATCCATGCTCCAAGCCAGGCGGGGAAAGCATCTTCAGCAGCAGCTTTTTCTGCAAAAATACCTATAAAGTGATAGGTCAGAAAAAATAAGGTAGCTATTACGAGGGGCAATCCCATACCTCCTTTTTTTATGATGGCTCCTAATGGTGCACCAATAAAAAACAAGATGACACAGGCAACTCCTAAAACATATTTCTTATGAATCTCTATCTCGTGTTTTGCCAGCCTAGATTTTTCTCCTTTTATTTGTGACACTCGATTTTGAACAGCGGCTCGCTGACTGCGCATTTTAGAGGTAGCCACATCTAAAGCTCTACGCTGGTCAAATATTTTTAGGGAAGTTAATAGGTCTTTAGGGGTCTCTTTTATGGTGTCTAGCTCCACTCTATTGTCTAATACACTGGGGGACCAAGTATGATGTTGGTTGTTTCTATAGATTTTGTAATTGTTTGTTAGTGCTAAAGAAAAAGTATCGATGCGATTGTAGAGTTCATTAATATTAAGCATTCTATGATTATCAGTGACGGATTCTTCACTGAGATCTACTTTATTCAATTGGGATACATCAATATTTAGCGTGTAACTGTCAAAATAACTTTTTACAAATGGGGAACTATTTGCCTTTCTTGGCTGGGTGAGGTATAAGTCTTCATAGTAATTGCCTTCTTCTAGAACCAGCTGTATCACGTTAGACTTTAAGGAACTTTTTAACTCCCCTCGTTTGCTTTTTATAACCGTGTAATTACCGTTTTTACTAGGGTTCTTTTTATGTATGATGACATCGTTCAAGAATTCACCGTTTTCGCCAGACTTTTTGGCTACTTTAATATTGATATCGCCTAATTGATTGAAGGTACCCTCACTTATCGCCATAGCCGGTTTCATCTTAGCAATATTACCACGCAAGTTTCTTTGTTTTAAATACCCCCAAGGAATAACAGAATTAGCAAACAGAAATGAGGTAATCCCGATCCCTAGAATAACAACGGTTAGCGATCTCATGGCTCTTTGCAGAGAAATACCATTAGACTTCATTGCCGCAAATTCATAGTTCTCTGCCATACTCCCAAAAACCAAAATCGCCGCCAGTAATACACTTAAAGGTAGTGCGATAGGCACAGCTACTGGAGTAGAGTAGTAAAGAAATTTTACAATCGTTATCACGTCTAGGTCTTTTCCTGCCAGCTCTTTAATGTATAACCATATCGCTTGTAGAATAAGAATAAACATTAACACAACAAAGACGCTTAAAAACGTCTTTATGTATTGAGTCAATATGTAACGATCTAATATCTTCAAATTATATCGAGTAGTAAAGGTTCAAGTAATTCATGATAAATGGAAATTAGTTCATTTCTTGAATAACCCAATTTTGATATTGAGACGCATCAAAGGTAAAGGAGCTCTTAGGTAATGGCTCGTTTGTTTTTAAAGATTTCAAAGTAAATGTAGCTACAGTTCCAGAGTTTTCTGTGATGATCGCTTTTTTGATATGCTTTGTATTTACATCTATTCCTAATAAAACACTCTTGTATTCAGAATTAGATTTAATGGGCGTTAATTTTATAAATTGTATTTTTCTTCCGCCTTCGTTTTGAATGATATCCCATTTTTTGGTGTATCCTTTCTCATAAAAAGTAAGGATGTTAGAAGGAGTGATCATTTGATTCCCATTTGTACTCACTTTAGAAATCGTTACCTGCTGATCTTCAGAATTAACAGCATATTGCTTTTTACCATCAAATATGTAGGTAGTTCCTAAAAAGTTGACATGGTATTTTTGACCAGCCATCGTTGCATCACCTTGCACATCCATATCAGTGCCGGATTTAGGATTCCTGAAATTTCCTTTATAGGTGAAGGATACGTTGTTGTAGGACTTGAATTTCTGTGCTACTTCATGGAGTAATTTATCTGCTTGAGCGTCTTGTGCTGTTGCCGCTTTCGCGAAAGCGAAAACCATAAAAACAGATAGGATATAATTTTTCATTGTGTGACTTTAATTGTTGCTTTCTTCATTTAAAAATACTTCTAGAGAGGCGAGATCTGGAATTATAACTTGTCTCGCTTTACTTCCTTCAAAACCACCTACAATACCAGCCGCTTCCAGTTGATCGATAATTCGACCAGCACGATTGTAACCCAGTTTCAATTTACGCTGCAATAATGAGGCGCTACCTTGCTGGGCAATGACTATAATTTCTGCAGCTTCTTTGAATTTTGCATCTCTCTCTTCTATATTATTATCAATACCTGTGCCACCTTCCTCACCTACATACTCCGGAAGTAAATGTGCATCAGGATACGCTTTTTGGCCGCCTATAAAGTCTGTTATTTTCTCTACTTCTGGAGTGTCTACAAAAGCGCATTGAATCCGTATCAATTCATTTCCAGCAGTATACAGCATGTCTCCTCGACCTATCAATTGGTCTGCGCCACCGCTGTCTAGAATGGTACGAGAATCCACTTTTTGCATTACTCTAAAAGAAATTCTAGCAGGGAAGTTGGCCTTTATCATACCTGTAATTACATTAACTGAAGGACGCTGCGTCGCGATGATCAAGTGAATCCCTATGGCACGAGCGAGTTGCGCCAGTCTAGCAATAGGAGTTTCTACCTCTTTACCAGCGGTCATGATCAAGTCAGCAAACTCATCTACTACCAGTACGATGTAAGGCAAGTACTTATGACCGTTTGCAGGATTGAGTTTACGCGCTTTAAATTTAGTGTTGTATTCTTTGATATTACGACACATCGCATCTTTAAGGATATCATAACGCTGATCCATCTCAATACATAGACTGTTCAAGGTGTTGATCACCTTAGAATTGTCAGTGATAATAGCCTCCTCACTGTCCGGTAATTTGGCCAGATAATGCCGTTCTATTTTGTTGAACAAAGTCAATTCTACCTTTTTAGGATCGACGAGTACAAACTTAACTTCGGCAGGATGTTTAGAATAGAGTAGGGAAGTAAGAATCGCATTCAGACCTACAGACTTTCCTTGTCCTGTTGCTCCAGCCATAAGCAGGTGAGGCATTTTAGCAAGGTCAACTACAAAGGTTTCATTAGATATGGTTTTTCCAAAAGCTATGGGTAATTCCATTTCGGCATTTTGGAACTTTGGTGATGCAATTACAGATCGCATGGATACTATAGATGGATCTCTATTAGGCACTTCAATACCTATGGTTCCTTTTCCTGGAATAGGAGCGATGATACGTATCCCTAGCGCAGCTAGAGATAAAGCAATATCATCTTCTAAGTTTTTAATTTTTGAAATCCGTATTCCAGCTTCAGGAACTATTTCATAAAGTGTTACGGTAGGTCCAACGGTAGCACTAATCTTTGCGATACCAATTTTATAGTTCTTAAGAGTTTCTACAATACGGTCTTTATTGACTTGCAGTTCTTCTTCATTAATGGTAATGGTTTTTCCTTTGGTATAATCTTTTAAAAGATCAATAGGCGGGAATTGAAAATTGCTCAATTCTAAAGTAGGATCAAACTCGCCAAAGTCCTCTACTAGTTTAGAGGCCTTACTATCAATCATCTCTTCTTCATCGATGATTTGCTCGATTTCCATTCCTATATCGTTCTCATCTTTTGGAGCAACGGTTTTTTTAAGGACTGGTTCTGATGCAATCTCTTCCTCTGGAATAGAGATTTCCATAGGGCTTTCTGAAAGGTCTATAGAAGATTCAGCGGCTTCCTCTGTGTCGGCAGCATCTTCAGAGATACCTTCTAGAGTTGCTTTTTTCCAATCACTTTCTTCATCTGTAGTTTCTATATCTTCAAAACCTTCTTTAACTTCAGATGCTTTCTTAGAAAAATAAGCACTGATGCGTTCGGGAGTTAATTTTAGTCGCAATACCAAATAAACAATAGCAATAAACACCATCACGAGTATGGCACCTAGCAATCCTAAATAATCTTGTAGAAAGTCATTGAGTTCATAGCCTACTTTCCCACCCAATAAGGTATTGGTTTTATGAAAAAAGCCGAAAAAGACAGAAGTCCATACGAGCAATAAAAGTCCCCAAAACCATAGATTGGAAATCCGCTTTCGCGAAAGCGAGAACGCACTATTACCGCTAGCAAATAAAAATATCCCAGAAATAATAGTGAGTATCGCAATAGAAAAGGCGGGGATTCCAAAACCTTTATAGATAAAAACATCTCCTAACCAGGCACCCAGTTGGCTGATCCAGTTCTTAGTTGGTGTGGTGCGCGCTCCTAATTCCTGTAACACACTTTGATCTTGCGTTCCTGTAAATAAATAAGAGATAAAAGAAAAAAGCAATAGCAAACCTATTACTACTAGCGCACTTCCTATGATTACTTCTTGTAATCTATTAAGCTTTAAACTAGGTAGCTGTAATGGCTTTTTAGTTTTTGCAGTAGTTTTCTTGGATGTAGTTTTTTTACTCGTCATGTGTTATAGTGAACGAGCAAAAATAAGAATATTGCGCGGTAATGAAGTTAGTAGTTGTTAGTTATTAGTTAACAGAGCTATTATCGGTTTAAATACGAAGAGTTTTTGAAAAAACGGCTTAATCTAAAGTATCGATTTTAGGCATGAGGTGATGGTTATGAGGGATTTGGTTTTTCAATTAAAAAAAAGCCGACTTCAGTCGGCGCAAATAAAAAGAACACCTCAGGTGACGCCATAATTCATAGGGGCGGAATTCATTCCGCTCTTCAGTCGGCGCAAACAAAAAGAACACCGCAGGTGACGCCATAATTCAAAGGGGCGGAATTCATTCCGCTCTTCAGTCGGCGCCATAAAAAGAACACCGCAGGTGTCACAACAATTCAAAGGGGCGGAATTTATTCCGCTCTTCTTCAGTCGGCGTCATAAAAAGAACACCTCAGGTGACAAAACAATTCATAGGGGCAGAATTCATTCCGCTCTTCAGTCGGCGCAAATAAAAAGAACACCGCAGGTGACGCCACAATTCATAGGGGCGGAAATCATTCCGCTCTTCTTCTAAATCAATTTAATAAAGCATTTCCCTTTTTTAAATGGAAAACAGAGCTTGTGCCGATGAATATCGGTATTGACAACGATCTTGGCTATGCCAAGAGAGCAACCAAAAGGGTTTGGCGGTTGCCTTAAAAAAAAGTCTTTTCTATTGAAAAAGTTGTTGAATATAAGGAACATAAATAATCAATCCCACAACGCTAGAAGCGATGGCGGTCATGACAACAGCGCCTGCAGCTATGTCTTTAATGTGACCTATTTTCTTATGAAAATCAGGATGAATAAAGTCGGCAATAGCCTCTGCGGTAGTATTCATACCTTCAAGACCCATGATGAGCCCTATACAAAGGGTTTGTGCGATCCATTCTGTAGAACTAATCTCAAAGTAAAAACCCGCAATAGTCATCACTATGGCTATTGCGGCCTGGACTTGAATACTGGCTTCGGTGCGTAGAAGGGTCAGGGCTCCCTTCGAAGCGTATCCCATAGCCTTCCATCTACCCCTTAAGAATTTAGTAAAGTTCAATTACAAAAGTGTTTTAAGAGCTTCTAGATAGTTAGGTTCATCTGCAATTTCTGCAACTTGCTCGTTGTAGATCACTTTTCCTTCTTCATCAAGAACAACTACTGCTCTAGAGTGAAATCCTGCAAGGGGACCAGAGGTCATGGTCAATCCGTAATCTGCTCCAAAAGAACCTTCAATAACATCACTTAGGTTTTCTACATTTTCCAGTTCTTCATCACTAGTAAAACGCTTTTGTGCAAAAGGGGTATCTCTTGAAATACACAAAACCGCTGTGTTATCTAGTTGTGTAGCTCTTGTATTAAAGTTCTTTACTGATGTAGCACAAACGTCTGTGTCAATACTAGGAAAGATGTTCATGATGACACGTTTTCCTTTGTAGTCTTTTAAAGAAGCTTCAGATAGATCTGTTTTTTTTAGTTTGAAGTCAGGTGCTTGAGTTCCTACTGCTGGAAGAGTGCCGCTGGTGGAGATTTCATTTCCTCCTATAGTGATAGTTGCCATGGTGTTGGTTTTAAATTTAAAAGTCAAAGTTACAATTAACCTTAAGATGCTTTTTTAATGTCTTGTTAATTATTTAGGCAGCTCCACCCATGACAGGATAGCGTCTATATCTTCAGTTGAAAGTTGAGGGAACGCATTCATATTAGATTGCTTGTACTCCTTATATAGGGCCACTGCTTGCGCATCTCCAGATTGGATCATCGCTGTACTGTTATAGATCCAGGTGTAGATCCATTCCATCTCTCTACGCTGGGTGACGCCATGTAAAGCCGGCCCCACTGCTTTTTTATATTTTTTATGACAAGAAGCGCAATTGGCGTTAAAAATGGATTTTCCTAGTTCTTGTTGTTCCGTTAAGGCTATTTTTGGAGTGCTGTCAATTATTTCAACAGGAGCTTGAATCGCATATCGTTGCTGCTTGTGGGCCACTAAAAATGCAGTACAAAAAATGACTGTAATCATTGCGAGAATAAGTCCAGAAATGATACCTAGGGAACGAGAAAGTTCGTTAAACATACGTAAAGGATTTTATAAGTTTTATTTGTGCTAAGCTCGCTTTCGCGAAAGCAAACCAACTCTTATAAATATAATATCCAAACCTTATTTTATAAAATAAATACTCACTTATCGCAATAGATAAATCCAATGACATGCCTTATTTTTGTAGAAAATATCTATCATGACAATTACACAATTAAAATATGTACTTGCAGTTGCTCAATATCAAAATTTCACCAAAGCAGCAGATAAGGTTTTTGTTACTCAGCCTACGCTCAGTATGCAGATTCAAAAACTGGAAGATGAGCTTGATGTACAAATATTTGATAGAAGTAAAAAGCCTATTGAGCTTACAGAAACAGGAAGAAAAATAGTGAATCAGGCACGTAATATTGTGAATGAAAGCGATCGCATTCAAGATATTGTAGATCAGGAAAAAGGTTTTATAGGTGGCGAATTTAAGATAGGAGTTCTTCCTACCGTCATGCCTACTTTATTACCGATGTTTCTAGCTAATTTTGTAAATAAATATCCTAAAGTAAAACTGCGCATAGAAGAACTGACAACAGAAAACATTATTGAAAGTCTCCAAGACGGAAGTATAGATGCAGCGATTGCCGCTACACCTTTAAAGAACGATATGATCAAAGAACGGGTTTTATACTACGAGCCTTTTGTAGTTTATGATCCGAGGTTATCTGGGAAGCCCAATACAAAAATCAAGGTAGAAGATATCAATGTGGATGATTTGCTTCTTCTGGAAGACGGACATTGCTTTAAAGACAGTATATTGAATTTGTGTAGATGTTCCAGAGATACAGGTAGAGAGCGTTTTATGTTAGAAAGCGGTAGTTTTGAAACCCTTATAAAACTAGCTGATGAAGGGCTTGGAATGACCTTGCTGCCTTATTTAAACACTATGGATTTGTCAGAGCACAAGAAAGAGAGTCTTAGGTATTTTGAAGACCCGTCACCAGCACGTGAAGTGAGTTTAATCTATCATAAAAGCGAACTCAAAATTCAAATTATAGAGGCGTTAAGAACTGTTATTGCGGGAGTTGTTAAAGGAGCGATCGCTTTTCAAAATGTACAAATAATAAGTCCGCTTGCGGGAAAGTAATCTAAAAGTGATGTATTAAAAGACGGAAACAATAAACGAATAACAGGATTAAATTTTTCTTCTAAATTAGTCAAAGAGGAGCCACGTATATACACATGAAATCCAGTTACCACAGGCTGCTTTAATCTTTATATTAAAAAAAAAGGATGTGAAATGGGTTTAAAATCCACTTCACATCCTTTTTTAATTCATTTTTGAATAGCTATGCCTTTAACAAAGGCACGCAAGATCCTAACTCTGGATTTTGCAAAACTAGTTGCTTGACCCAGATTTCTAATTCTTTAATTTCAAAGGGTAATAAACGACGAACTGCTTTTTGTAATTCCTTGCAAAATAGAGTAGGATCGAAACTCACTTTCTCGAGTATCATTTTAGTATACTCAAACATAGCTCTAGCCATAATTTTCAAGATTTTTAGTTAAGTAGTTTTTTTTAATTAGTAAGCCCTTTAAAATGAAGTACTAAAAATACATCATAATCATGATAATTACAAGGTTTGAAATTCAAAATACTTCAGTTTTAACTATAAAAATGCTTCTATATTTCGAAAATACTGATTCACAGTGATTTAGTATCAGGTAAATTATGTTTAAATATTACTATTTTATATCGACAAAAGGTTGAACAGTCGAACAGGCGCATATTGATCACTTCTAGAATAGTATTAGGCCAAAATCCAAACACTAACCACACAAAGGATTGCAAAAAAGAATGTGGATAAAGCCACCTTTTTTAACTCAGGATCCAGTAGGGCTGGAGATTTGGTTCTTTTTACTTTGAGTAAATGCACAAATAAAGGGATGAAGGCGAGTAAGGGTAGAAAGATTATTATACTTGGACTTTCTATTTTACGATTCCATAATTCGTCTGAATAACGCACAAAGAAAAATGAAATAGTGGATATAAATGCGATACTTACGAAAGCAATATGCAACATCTTTGCTTTAGCCAGTCCCATCTTCACCACAATCGTATTCTTTCCCGCTTTTTTATCACTCTCGATATCTCTCATGTTATTCAAGTTGAGAACGGCAACGCTTAATAAACCTATGGTTATAGAAGGAAGAAAAATTGAAAAAATAACAGTTTTGGTTATGAGATAGAAAATCCCCAATACACTTACAGGACCAAAAAATATAAAAACAAACACATCACCTAGACCTCGATAGCCATAAGCATTATCTCCTACGGTATATTTAATCGCTGCCCATATGGCTGCAATTCCCAATGCTAAAAAGAACAAAGAAATTAATAAACGGTCTATTCCTAGACTTACATATATAAGGAGTATCGCGCTTATCAATGTAAGAATAGCGGTGATGATCATTCCGCGTTTCATTTCCTTTGGAGAAATAATCCCGCTTTGCAAAGCTCGCATTGGACCTATACGGTCTTCATTGTCGGTTCCTTTTACTCCATCGCCATAATCGTTGGCAAAGTTGGAAAGGACTTGAAAACCTAGGGTGGTGATTAGGGCAAGTATAGGAATCCATATATTAAAACGGTTGCCCATTTCTATTATATCTTTCAGTATATGTTGGTAAAATGGGCTTAATATTTCTTTTTGAAGATTATATTCTAGTTTTAAATAACCAAAAGCACTACCCACCAAAATCCCACTAATACTCAAGGGTAAAGTTCTCAGCCTCGCAGCACTGATCCAGGCTTTTAATTTGCTTGCTTCGGCCATTTTATTTAGACATGATATTTACCATGGCTTCTTTTAAAAGATCAGCATGCGCCGCTTGATGTGTTCCTACACCTTTTGATTTCACGTCCATATCTCTTATAATTTTAATCGCACGACTGCAATATTTCATAGGGTAGTTTTTTGCAGCTGTAATAATTTCTTGAACAAAAAACGGATTCACCCCAGCAGCTTTTGCCACCGCTTGCGGATTCATGTCCTTTAAGGTGTGTACTTTTAATAATTGAGTGAAAAAGCTAAACAATTGAGCTGTAGTAAGCACCAACGGGTTTTCTTTAGGGTTCTCTGTAAAATAGTTAATGATTTTGTGCACCTTTACCACATCTCTTTCCCCTAGCGCTTTGCGCAGTTCAAAATTATTATAATCCTTAGAGATACCTATGTTGTCCTCGATGACTTGAGGAGTAATAGCATGCTCTTTGGAATGAACTAAAGCTAGTTTAGAAAGCTCGTTATTTATTTTACCAAGATCAGTTCCTAGAAACTCTACCAGCATTCTTGTGGCATTAGGATCAATCTGATAGCCCATTTCTTTGAGTCGGCCAGTGACAAAAGCAGGAACTTTATTTTCATAAAGCGGCTTGCTTTCCATGTAAACCGCATGTTTCTTCAACAGTTTAGTAATCTTGCTACGGCCGTCAGGAGTTTTGTATTTGTAAGCAAAAACAAGAATCGTGGTGGGTTGAGGTTGCTCAATATAGCTTTCTAGTTTTGCCAATTGCTTCACTAGGTGCTGCGCTTCTTTCACGATGATGACTTGGTAATCTGACATCATAGGGAAGCGTTTTGCATTTTCCAGCACTTCTTCCATGGTGGTTTCTTTTCCATAAATCACCATTTGATTGAAGCCTTTCTCGCCTTCATCCAGTACGTTATCTTCTATATAATCACTAACTTGATCTATAAAATAAGGTTCGCTGCCGCATAAAAAGTACACAGGCGCATATTTTTTTTGCTTTAAGGAAGCTAAAATGTTTGTGACATCACTCATCGAGAGCTGTTGTTGTTTTTGTAATATTGTGCTATGAAGCCATTGCGACTACCAGCTGGAAATTTCAGAGTCAAAAGTACTGAAAAAGGACGTGCTATCTTTGACCAAATCAGGAAAAAGTTTGTCATTTTGACACCAGAAGAATGGGTGCGGCAGCATGTTGTTTCATTTTTGCTTTCGCGAAAGCGGATCCCGCAGCATCTCCTCAACATAGAAAAGCAATTGATCATCGCTGGAACAACTAAACGATATGACATTATCAGTTTCAACACCGATGGCTCTATACACCTAGTGGTAGAGTGTAAAGCGCCAAATATCAAGATTGATCAGTCGGTTTTTGATCAAATAGCCAGATATAACTTAGCTTTAAAAGCCGATTATTTAATGGTTACTAATGGCATGGAACATTATTTTTGTACCATGGATTATGAAAATAAATCCTATCATTTTATCCCAGACCTACCAGAATACGTTTTATGAAAATAGGAATTGTCATATTAAATTGGAATGGAATTGAGTTGCTCAAAACCTACTTACCTAGCGTGGTGCAACACAGTAAAGAGCATGTTGTTTATTTGGCAGACAATGCTTCCACAGACGCTTCGATAGAATGGACGGCAGCTAATTATCCAGAAGTAAAGATTATTGCTATGGAGCAAAACCTTGGTTATGCAGGTGGCTATAATACAGCTCTTAACGGCGTACCTGAAGAAGTGGTCTGTTTATTAAATAGCGATGTAGCAGTTACATCAGGATGGTGTGATATTATGGTTGCACGATTTGAAAAAGATCCAAAACTGGCTGCATGCCAGCCTAAAATTCTCGATGATAAAAAGAAAGAGTTTTTTGAATACGCCGGCGCGGCTGGTGGATTTATCGACCGTTATGCCTACCCTTATTGTAGAGGTCGTTTATTTGACAGTATAGAAAAAGATAGAGGTCAGTATAATGATGTGGTCGATTTAGACTGGGCGAGTGGTGCCTGTTTGTTTCTAAGGAAACAGGCCTATTTAAAGGTAGGTAGGCTAGATGAAGATTATTTTGCTCATCAAGAAGAAGTCGATTTATGTTGGAGATTTCGTCATGCAGGTTTTGTAATTAGTTACGAACCCCAATCGGTCGTGTATCATTTAGGAGGAGGTACTTTAAACAATTTAAACCCGCGCAAGTCGTTTTATAATTTTAGAAACTGCTTGTATAATATTGTTAAGAATGATCACTCCAGTTTATGGTTAGGAGTTTTGGTTATGAGAATGTTGTTGGATGGAATAGCGGCACTAAAATTTCTTAGCAATCTGAAGCTTGCTCATTTTTCGGCAGTACTGCATGCCCACTTTTATTTTTATATGCATTTGGGATCACTTTTAAAGAAAAGAAAAGAAATAAAAGCATTTGCAAAAGTTGGGCAAGTAAAAAATAACGATTTAAGCATTGTATATCAACACTTTATAAAAGGAATAATGAATTATCAAAAGTTAGGTAAAATAACTTAAATCCTTGTTAAGGATCCTCTCTTATTGCAGTATATTATTAATTTTGGTAAGCTATTTAACAAATTAAACAACAATAATAAAATGAAGAAAATATTTTTAATGTTACTTGCAGGTGGACTTTTAGTTTCATGTGCATCCAAAAAGGATCTTGAAGCAGCGCTTGCAAAACAAATAGAAACTAAAGAACTATTAGATACGGCAACAGTGAAATTAAACGCTTGTCTAGCAGATGAAAGAGCAGCAATTGCTCGGATTGAAGGGTTTAAAGATCAAATAGAATCTCTTAAGAATTCCAATAGTGCACTTTTGACTAACCAAGGAGATCTCGTAATGCTTTCCACACAAGGAAGCCGTAACCTAGAACGTTCTCTAGAAAGCATGAAAGAAAAAGACTTGCAAATAAGATCTTTAAACGATGCGATTACTAAAAAAGACAGTGTAACTCTTGCATTAGTGACTAGTTTAAAAAGCTCCTTAGGTAACTTACAAGATGAAGACATAAGCGTCAATGTAGAAAAAGGAGTGGTGTATATCTCTATCTCTGATAAGTTACTATTTGCTAGTGGTAGTGATAAAATTAATGCAAAAGCAATTGCTGTTTTAGGTAAAGTGGCTAAAGTAGTAAATGACAAACCTGAAATAGAAATCATGGTAGAAGGTCACACAGATAACCAATCTATCTCTTCAGCAAAATTTACCGATAACTGGGCCCTAAGTACTTCTCGAGCAAATGCAGTCACTAGAGTTCTTCAAGAAGACTTTAAAGTAGCTCCAAAACGTATAACCTCTGCTGGAAGATCTTTTTATATTCCTGTTGCAACTAACGATACACCTGATGGTCGTGCTAAAAACAGACGTACTAGAATCATAGTTCTTCCTAAACTAGACCAGTTCTTTGATATGGTTGAAAAAGGAATGGAACAAGCAAAAGAAAATTCTAAAAAAGAAACTAAAATGAATAAGAACTAAACATTTCTTATTTGAAATATAGGAAAGCACCTGCGAGAGCAGGTGCTTTTTTTGTTAGCGGATTTATTTACGTGTATAAATTCAAGCTTCGATAATATACCTTAAATAAGGTATTTCGGTTATCGAGTTTTCGTTATATTTAGTATTAAAATATACATTATAAAAATTTTATTTGAAATTTCTAAAACCCCTCTTTTTTTTATTAGCTAGTATTATTTTTTTTACAATCATACGTACAATCTGATTTTGAAATTAGAATTGCGCAAAATTCTTATGTGAATGACTATGCAGCTCCATCAGATTATATAGGAAATGATAATGTTACTATTCATGAAAATGTAACAAGATATGATAGTAGCAATGGTTATAAAATGTTTTTGAGGTTTTACTTTACCGCTAAAAAAGTTGTTGCTGATAATTGTCGTACATATTACAACGTAAAGAGAAGAGGCTACGTAGCGTTTACCGATGTTCATAGAGTACACAATAATGGAAAAAGGATCATATTAGAAATGAATTCCAAGGGTTATGCAAATAAGGTCAAGATACCACCTGAGAGTTGGACAGAAATGATTAAAAATAAATCAGATTTTTCAATCACAGTTGAGGATGATGAAAAGCCAGAAGAAATTTTATAAATCCTTAAGATGCTGACTACATATACAAGATACAGAGTGAAAAAGTAAGTTTAAAGCTTACTACAGATTAATAGAGGCTCTCAATTTTCAACAATTGAGAGTTTCTTTTTTTATACTTTTTAAACTTTTGCCAGATAACAAGAAGTTTCTCGCTTTCGCGAAAGCAAACCTCATATAGAATCCTAAACTAAAGAAAAAATAGCTGCTCCATAAATAGCAAAACGTACGAAACGCAATAGACCTATGAGAACCCAATCCTTAACGGGGTAACGCAACATTCCAGCGACTAGGCTAGCCATAGAAAAAGGCAATGGAAGTAAAGCTCCTACTGCTATAAGAACGCCTCCCCATTTTCTTGCCATTATGAGTTGTTTGGCCATTTTTACTTCAAGATAATTGTGTAAACTAGGTATTCTCAAAGCTCTTCTACCGATCCAGTAAGAGGTGAAACCACCTAAATAAGAAAGTAAAGCGATAAGAAATAAGTTAAAAATAGGAGTGCTGGTTTCTCCTGCCCAAGCAATGAATAACTCAGGAGGAATCAATCCCAATGCTGTTTCTGACATATAGAAAAAGGCTAGAACTCCATAGTCTGGTAATTCTTCAACAGCAAGCTCAAGAAGCCCCATCAAACCATCGTCATGAGCAAAGTGAATGATAGCTAGAATTGCAACAACAACTAAAACTGGAGGCATGGATTTCTTGATACTATCTGCTACAAAACTGTAAAAGCCTGTAAGCTTGTAGTATTTATGAGCACGATCAGGTCGAAACCAAGGTTTTTTATTTGTCGTTGAGTGTTCCAAATTAATTTACGTTGATTTACAAAACTACCACTTAAACGCATTTTAGTGCGTTAAATTCTTATCAATAAAAATTATATCAGATTCTTAACACCAAACAAAGGTTAATACCTTTAAAAAAGGCCTATTTTTGCAAATCTCAAAAATGGAAATCCAGAGCAATGTCAATGAAAAATGAAACTGAAATTAAATCTTTATACGATTATCAAGAACGCGATCTGGAAGCGGTTTTTGAACGTATCAACAATCAACCAGACGATTATAATCTGTTGTACCAACTGCCTACTGGTGGTGGGAAAACAGTTATTTTTTCTGAAATGGTACGTAGGTATATAAGAGAAACAGGAAAGAAGGTGGTGATATTAACCCACCGTATTGAGCTGTGTAAGCAAACCTCCAAAATGCTTAATGGTTTTAATGTAAAAAATAAGGTCATCAATTCTAAAGTAAAAGAACTCGATGATCAGAAAGACTACGATTGTTTTGTTGCAATGGTAGAAACCTTGAATAATCGTATTCAAGATGACAAACTTGAACTAGACGATATAGGTCTTGTTATTATTGATGAAGCACACTATAATAGTTTTAGAAAGTTATTTAAATACTTTGATCACTGTTTTATGTTAGGTGTGACAGCTACACCATTGAGTTCCAATTTTAAGTTGCCTATGAAGGATAACTATAAAGAACTTATAGTTGGAAATAGCATCACCTCTCTTGTAGAACAAGGGTTTCTTGCTCAAGCAGTCACTCATACTTACGATGTAGGCTTAAGCGGACTCACTATAGGTATGAATGGAGATTATACCGTTAAGAGTAGTGAGAAGCTCTATACAGCGGTAACAATGCAGGATAAGCTGGTACAATCTTATAGTGAGGTAGCTAAGGGTAAAAAAACCTTAATCTTTAATAACGGTATTAGAACAAGTATTGAGGTAGAGGATACCTTTAGACGTGCAGGAATAGAGGTGAGGCACTTGGATAACACCAACACCAAGGAAGAACGTAAAGAGATCCTCAGATGGTTTAGAGATAAACCAGATGCTGTGCTTACCTCTGTGAGTATTCTTACCACTGGTTTTGATGAACCTAGTGTGGAATGTATTATTTTAAATAGAGCTACTAAATCGCTGACACTTTACTATCAGATGATAGGTCGTGGTTCTCGTATTTTAAAAAATAAAAAGGAATTCCAAATTATCGATTTAGGTAATAATGTGGCTCGTTTTGGTTTGTGGAATGAACCTATAGACTGGCAGCAAGTATTTAGATCTCCAGATTTTTATGTAGAAAATATTGTTTCTGATGATGAGATAGAACGCAACTTTGTTTACAAGATGCCAGATACCACCAAAGCAGAGTTTCCCAACACAAAAGACTTCACCTTTGATATCAAAGGAGCTTATAAACGTATTACTAAAGAAAATAGGAAGTCCAAAGATGTACTTGAAGAATCTATCGCACAACACGTGCAATGGTGTGTGGAGAATAGTGAAGATGTTTTTGATGCTCGTATTCTTGCAAAAATGCTTAAAGAAGATATCAAAGACCGTATCAGAAGATATGCCTACTGTATCATTAACAACACTAATAACTATAAAGACTGGTTAGAAGAAGATTATTACCGTCGTTTAAGAATGGCGATACAACAGGAGTTTGCGGGTATAGAATCAGATTTATAACGATCATACTTCCGCTTTCGCGAAAGCGAGACCAGGCTCAAAAAAAGGAGGTAACCATACTGCCTTTTTTGTTTCCCAAATGGAATCTTAAGTAAAAAAGCGCTAACCTCTCGGTTAGCGCTTTAATTTTATAAAAGAAATGCCGCTTATTTAAGAGCAGGACGTTGGTCTGCATTTGCCACATCCCATGCGGTAGCAAATATCAATTTTATTCTTCTTTGGTATAATTCGTATTCAATTTTGTCTGCCGTGTCAGTAGCTTTGTGGTAGTCTTCATGAACCCCGTTGAAATAGAAAATTACAGGAACATTGTTTTTAGCAAAATTATAATGATCACTGCGGTAGTAAAAACGATTGGGGTCGTTTTTACCGTTATAGGTATAGTCCAACCTCATGTTTACTGATTTTTTATTTGCTGCTTCAGAGATGTCATGCAAATCCTGAGAAAGCATATCGCTACCTATCAGATAAACATAGTCTGGGTTGTCTTTTTGGGCAGGGTCTATACGACCTATCATGTCTATATTAAGATCTGCTATGGTATTCTCCATAGGGTAAACTGGGTTATTAGCATAATAATTACTCCCTTTAAGTCCTATTTCCTCTCCAGTAACGTGTAGAAAAAGGATAGATCTTCTCGGTCCATAACCATCATTTGCTGCTTGTTTAAAGGCTTCTGCTATTTCTAGTAGTGCTATGGTGCCACTACCGTCATCATCAGCGCCATTAAACACTTCACCATCTTCCATACCAACGTGATCTAAGTGGGCAGAAATAACTAAAACTTCATCTGGAAATTCTCTTCCTTCTATGTAAGCTAACACATTTTCAGAGGAAAGCTCTGGTTTTCCAAAAGCTTTTCCAGGAACTACTTGAAAATACTCCCCATAAGCAGCGCCACCAGGAACTCCCATTTTTTTGTACTGATCTCTTAAATAATTAACGGCTCTTTTCTGTCCTGGGCTACCGGTATAACGGCCTTCCATTTCATCACTGGCATAATAATAGAGTTGTTCCTTTAATTCTTCTACGGTAATGGTGTTGGCATAGTCCATTACCTTTACTTTAGAATAATCTAGTACGGACTTACTAGAGGTAGCTTCAGTAGCATCTTTACTTGGTTTACCATCTTTACCTTTAATCCCTTTACATCCTACAAGTAGGCTGAGGGACATAGCTGTTATTATTATGTATTTAAAATTCACTGATTACTTAATTTAAGTTATTTTTTATTTTTGTCTTTAGATGTCTTTAATACCTTGTATTCTTCATAGCATTCACTTATAGCGTCTAGAATTTGCAAATCGTTTGCTGTTTCAATAAACTGCTTGGAATACTGACAGTTTCTTAAAATCGCATCTATATCGACTTTGTCTAGTTGCAATAAATTCATAAGTGTTTCTCGATCGTATTTACTTTGTAATAAGTTTCTGATTTCGTCTTGCTCTTTTATCCGACGTAATTTACGCATGGAATTTCCTTTTTTACCAAAGGTATTGTATAGGAAATCAGCGGGATTAAAAACACTTTCCAGCACTTGTGTGATGGCACCTGGTTCACTGTCACCAGCTTCGTAACCTTTAGGTAAACCACTTATTTTATACCTTCTAGTAGCGTAGATAGGAGCGCGTTTAGCGTCTATTTCAAGAAAACCTGTTAATGAAGTCTCTGTAACAGTGACTTCATCTAGCGCAATTCCTTTTTCGGTCATGGAGATCGTGACATCACCAAATTTCAGCCAGTCTTCTGTAACTCTTACATTGATAGTTTCAAAACCTAAATAAGATAAATAAAGGGTGTCATTTACTTTGGCAGCAATTTGAAAGAGACCTTCTTTAGTTGTTGCGGTTCCTTTGATTTGATTAAGGTTCAAAATATTGACATTCTCTAAGATAGAGTTGTTTTTGGCGTTGAGGACTTTACCTTTTACAATGGGGGCAACAGTCTCGGCTTTTTTCGTTGTTTCCTTTTTTTCTTGAGCCTTACCCAGTGTAATGAACAAGGAAAAAAAGACTAGAGTAATGTAGTAATGTAATTTCATATGTATGTATAAAAATAAGCTAAAGCACTTATCTAATAGGGTTTTATAATTTAATTAACTTCTTTCAAATAGTCAATAAGCTTGCGCAATGCCTTTGCTCTATGGCTTATAGCGCCTTTTTCTGTTAGTGACATTTCTGCAAAGGATTGATCAAAACCATCTGGCTGGAATATAGGATCGTAACCAAATCCTTTATCACCTTTCTTCTCTTTTAAAATGCTTCCTTCACAAATTCCTTCAAATAATGTCTGGCTATGGTTCAAATCTAAGGCAATAGCCGTAACAAATCGTGCAACTCTATGGTTATTGTCTGTTAACTTTTCTAACAACAAATTCATATTGTCCTCACTATTCTTTTGTTCCCCAGCATATCGGGCACTATAAACTCCTGGCTCACCGTCTAATGCATCTACAAGAAGCCCTGTGTCATCTGCAAAGATGGGCAAGTCAAACCTGGCTTTTAAAAACTCTACCTTTTGAATAGCGTTTCCAGAAATGGTGCCTGAGGTTTCTGGTATGTCTTCCTCAAAACCCAAATCTTGGAGACTTATCAATTTGATATAAGAAGGCATCAGTGCTTGCACTTCTATGAGTTTATTTTGGTTATGTGTGGCAAAAATAATCTCCATAATTATAAGGTTTTAGCGATTTCTTTAATAAGTGGCACGTGAACCACATGTTTTATTTCAGGTCTATACAGCTCACAATCTGTACCAAAAAGAAGGTCTATTTTTTCTTTTTCTCTTTTTATAATGGACTCATTAGAATATTCATCCTTAGTTCCAGCGATGTGTATAAACCTAGAACAATACTTTTTAAAATGTACGCCATCCTCTGATGTTAACTCCTTAGGAATACTACCACTGTGTAAAAGGAGTGCTTTAACAGGGTGATGGTAGCTCTTTAAAAAGCGTGTTGCAATAGATACTCCTTGCGAGTAACCGAACAAAACCATACGCGAGTCTCCTACTACATTTTCAGCAGTTAGTACTGTATTAATATAGTCTAGGTTATTGTTCATTTCTTGAGTCGTATCAACCATGGTAAGCCAGCAAGCACCTACATGTTTGAAATCAGTTCCAATATATGATTTTGAAGGTGCTTGAAGCACGATTACATAGTTGTCCTGAGCATTAAGACCTTCAAAATAGCGTTTGAAATAAGTAGATAAATACCCTAATCCATGAAAGCAAATCCAGATATTCTTTGTCTTTTCGGTGAGTTCAAAAAGAGTTTCGTAAGAATTAGTATGTGTATAGGAAACTGTTTTTACCATTATGGTACTATTTATCTTTTGAATTTATGGAAGTAAAAAGTTCTTTTTACTTTCTCTGCTTGCATCATAAAAAAAACTCCAGCTAATGTTTTATTTTTCGTTTTTGCATAAAAAAACTGCCTTTGCAGACATCTTCTTTTCAGGAAATTCAAACAATAAACTAGTATTCTTTAACTATAACTTATTTTTGGTAAAGATATGGACAAAGAAAAGATACTACAGCGTTGTAATGCCATTTGCCGCAATACGCTAATGGAAACCCTTGATATTGATTTTGTAAACGTAGGAGAAGATTTTTTAACTGCTCGAATGCCGGTTACTTCAAAAGTGCATCAACCAGATGGAGTGCTTCATGGAGGAGCTAGTGTTGCTCTTGCAGAGTCGGTTGGGAGTGCTGCGAGTTATTTGTTTTTAGACACAGATAATTTTGCCATTCGCGGACTAGAAATTAGTGCCAATCACACCCGGTCCAAAAAGGACGGACACGTGTTTGCAACGGCTCGTTTCTTGCACAAAGGCAGGACTACTCAGCTGTGGGAAATCAGAATTACAGATGAAGAGAATATGCTCATTTCTATCTGTAAACTGACGACTATCGCTTTGAAAAAATAGTACATTTTTTAACCTTTATTTCTATACCGCTTGCGCGAAAACTTACTCTTATACCTAGCAGATTTACTTGAAAAAAAATTACCGTTCTTGTTATTGAGAACGGCAAACGATCGCCGTGTGCGCGTTCTCTCACAGCGAGATCAAAAATGGTTTAAAACAGCACCTGACAACATGACTTATGGTGTTTTTTCTAAATTTCAAAATACAGAAGATCAGGTATTTATTTATGCTGAAGAAGATCAATACTTTACTATTGAAAAACGGCAATTAAAGGCTGTAGGGCAAATGAACACGACCTATTTAGTGGATGAAGTGGAGCAAAATCGTTATGTGAAACTCGTTGAAAAAGCAGTAAGTGTGCTGAAAGAAACCAGTATGAAAAAGGTGGTGCTTTCGCGCAAACAACGTTTCACTAAAAAAGCTTCAGACTTAGAGATTCTCTTCAATTTATTAGATAAATATACAGAAGCTAATTGTTACTTTTTTTATCATCCTAAAGTGGGAAAATGGATGGGTGCCACACCAGAAATATTAGTCTGTGTAAATGACGGAAAACTACAAACGATGTCACTTGCTGGAACGGCTATTTATATAGAAAATGAAGTACACGATTGGGGTAAAAAAGAAATTGAAGAACAAGAACTGGTCACTGATTTTATCATCAATAACCTTAATAAAAATGGAGCCTTTGACATTCAGAAATCAGAAGTAAAAACAGTTCAAGCTGGAAGTCTTATTCATTTAAGTACGGATATTACTGCTTCTGTATCTATGGATGATAAAAGTAATTTTATAGATGCTTTGCATCCTACACCAGCAGTTTGTGGAATGCCTAGGAATCAAGCATTGGAATTTATTTTGCGGAATGAAAACTATGACCGTTCATTTTATACAGGATATTTAGGTGTGGTGGACCAAAATACAGCAAACTACTTTGTGAATTTAAGGTGCATGCAGCTTTATGATCAGGAGGTAGACATTTATGTAGGTGGGGGGATTACCGCTTTAAGCGATCCGAAATCAGAATATGAGGAGACTGTGAATAAGCTACTGACTATGAAAAAGGTATTGTAAAGTTAATTAAAGAATACTTCTAAAAGCAGTACGTAATAAAGTAGTTTTAAATCCTACGGCTTGTCCTTGCTCCTTATTGTTTTCATTCCAAGATTTCATATAATTAGAACCTCTTCTTATCCCAGATTTTACAAATAAAGCAGATTGGTACAACCCTACGAACGAATAAAAAATAAGATATTTAAATAGGATCATAGGTGGTGCTGTTTTTATTATCATTTAAATATCGACATAATATTTCAAATAATCTATTTGGATTTTTAAAAACTTAGGACAAAGTTTTAAAAGAAAGATAAATAAGATGAAATGCGTATTTGAATAGTCAAGTAGTCAGTTAAGATGCTTTTTATCTTCGACATCATTTGCTCATTTTACCCGACAACTGACGTTAAAAACCTTACGAAATCGAATATTCTTGTTTTTGTAGCTTTTAAAATGGCAGGCTTCTAAAAATTATTTTAATTCATTAAGAACTTGATAATAAGAGGTGAAGTAACTTCCTGGGCCCTGTTATTTATTTTTACAATTTTTATTGGGTCATTCCTATGTTTTATAAAGCAAATTTTGAGATGATAAGTACTGTATCGTAAAAATGAAATAGCAGACTAGAATAACGCATATAATAGCACCCGTTTTTTTTCAGAAGTATCAAGGCAAAGAGCCTCTAATTACGCTTCTTCATTAAATATTTATTCGGTATCGTAAGAAGCTGTTAAGGAAGTTGGCTACACCGTTTTTCGCGATTATCTTTGTACTATATGTATCCAGAAATTCTACATGCACAGCAGGTCATTCTTTTATTCCAAGAAAGAGGTGTCAAGAATATTGTTATTTCCCCAGGTTCTAGAAACGCACCTTTAACTATAGGTTTTTCAGAAAACGATTTTTTTAATTGTTATAGTATTGTAGATGAGCGTTGTGCAGCTCATGTAGCTCTGGGAATAGCTCAGCAATTGCAAGAGCCAGTAGCGGTACTTTGTACAAGTGGTAGTGCTTTGTTGAATTATTATCCAGCAGTTGCTGAAGCTTTTTATTCAGAAATACCACTTATAGTTCTCAGCGCAGACCGGCCACCACATAAAATAGATATAGGTGATGGACAGACCATTAGACAACAACATGTGTATGCAAACCATATCTTATACGATACGCAGTTAGAAATTATAAAGTCTATTGATGATAAAGAGGGCATTGCAACTAATGAGCGATTGATTAACAAAGCGATCAATACTTCGATCTCACAACATGGTCCGGTTCATATCAACATACCTTTTGAGGAACCGCTATACAATAGAGTCGAAGCTCCTTCACTTCAAGTAAAAGTAATAGACTTGTTAAAAGACGAGTCCAGTGCCATTCCAGATAGCTTTATAGCCCAATGGAAAATGGCCAAAAGGAAGCTCGTCATTCTAGCAACACTAAACCCGACGGTGTTCAATAAGGAAGATCTAGATGTATTGACTAGTGATCCTAGTGTCCTCGTGATGAGTGAGGTGAGTAGTAATGTGGTGCATGAAAAAGTAATCTGGGGAATTGACACCCTAATTGCTCCTTTAGAGAAAGAAGATGAGCAAATACGAGACCTTCAACCAGATCTTGTGATCACTATAGGTGGCATGATCGTTTCTAAAAAAATAAAACAATACTTAAGGCGTTTTGAAACTAAAGTACATTACCACGTAGGGAAACGTCGCGCGTACGATACGTTTTTTAAACTTGCTGGTCATATCAAGGTCAAACCACAAAAATGGATACACCAGTTGCCTTCGGTTTATGTAGAAAGTGATTATCAAAAAAGATGGTTGCAGCATTTCCATACGTATTTAGTCAAGAGAGAAGATTATTTTGTACAAATGCCTTGGTCTGACTTTAAAGTATTTGAGTTGGTATTCCCGAGTTTGCCAGATGGTATTGTTTTACAGTTAGGAAATAGCAGCACGATAAGGTACGCACAACTCTTTCAGATGAATGCTACGCATACTGTTTTTTCTAACCGTGGTACCAGTGGAATCGACGGAAGTACAAGTACGGCTATAGGAGCAGCTATGGCCATTGATCAACCCGTGGTTTTTATTACAGGCGACCTTAGTTTTTTCTACGATTCCAATGCATTATGGAACAACTATATTCCTAAAAACTTTAAAATAATCCTTATTAACAATTCGGGTGGTGGGATTTTTAGAATTTTGCCAGGACATAAGAATACTAAGGAGTTTGATACTTATTTTGAGACAGAACACCAGCTTACTGCCCAACATCTTTGCAAGATGCACGGTGTGAATTATGAAAGTATTAGTGAGGAGTCCGCTTTCGCGAAAGCGTCCAAAAAACTATTCTCTAACAATGATCAACCACAATTATTGGAACTATTTACACCTCGAAAAATAAATGATACGGTGCTTCTAGATTACTTTAAATTTTTAAAATAGATTTTATTCCTATATCTTTAATGCATACATTCAATTAGATAACTTAAAACTAAAGGTTAAGGTTATGAGTAAATTTGATGAAAGAATAGAGAAATATATTGCAGCTTACAAAGAAAAAGTAGGTGGACCATTAAATGAAGAATTGCTTAGAGAAGTAACTAAAGGTTTAGGTCCATCGATTTATAACAAAGATGCTGAGACTGTAAGCGCTGAACCTTCAGAGATGCAACGCGTAGTGGATAATTATTTAGTAAAGAAATTGGGTCTTTCTGGTAATGCATTGATGGCATCTGTTGAGGCTGTTATGGAAAAGTATGGTAGGAGTGAGCGCGCTAAGTACCGTGCTTGTATTTATTACATGCTTTGTGTACACCACGGCAAGGAGTCTGTTTATAACTAAAATTCTTTAGATGACATTAAAAATCCCATTTCGGTTTTACGGAGAGGGGATTTTTTAGTTTAGAGAATCACTAGAATAGATGGATTTTCTTTTTTAAAAGTATGGAAATCCTTTTTTAAGGAGTTAGAAAACTTGTTTTGTTCCATACAAATCATGTGAAGCGATGTTGCTGTTTGCATCCATTCTAGAATAGCTTTGCCTGCTGGATCATTTATATCGCAACCTACCAACCCTATTTCTTTAACTGACATGGGTAAATGATTCATGATGGCAATTATACCTTTATCGCCTATTTGATTGTTATAACTCAAACTGAAAGAATTTAAAGTACTGGTAAAACTATCTTCTTTTTTAAGAATAGCAGCAATATCTAGTGCATCTTGGGTTGTGAATCCTAAGTTTCTAAGGTGTAAACTTCGATCAAAAGAATTTTTTCCTAGGCTTAGCGCTTTGTTAAGGCACTTTGTAGTTCCCTTCTCTTTTAAAAAGTCAATGAGCTTATGAAACATAGGTGTGATTCAGTAAAAAAATTACTTTTTTACAGCCTTGACTTCCTCCTCGGTAACCACTTCACCGCTATTCCAAGTTTGAATGGTGTAATTCATTACATCAGCTACTTCTTGGTCGTCTAAGCCAAGTGGCAGCATGACACTATTGTACTCGGCTCCATTGACAAGAATTTTACCTTTTAAACCATATTTTATCGCATGAATGCTCTCTATACGCTTGTTGATTAACCAGTCGGACGGATTTAATGGAGGGAAAGCTCCTGCGACTCCTTTTCCATTGGGTAAATGACACGTCACACAAAGTTCGCCGTAGATCTCTTTACCACGAGACACACTTTGCTCTAGTGGAGTTTTTTGTACCGCATTTGCTGCATAGTTGCCTGTGGACTCTTTCTTTTTGTCATCTCCACAACTGCTAAAAACAATTGCTACGGCTAGTATAAATAGATATTTCATAATTCTTTGATGTGGTTTAAAAATACAAAGCAATCTGTAAATGAAATGGTTTAATGTAGAATAATTTATGGGTTAAGTGGTGTCCTAGAATTTCAACAATAACAGACACTATGTTTATCGCAGCAGGCGGAATGAATTCCGCCTCTGGGAATCTATTTTGT
>TARA_R110000751_G_scaffold301415_6_pt1 | contig 25929 bp, 18 predicted proteins | sample TARA_R110000751 | Tara Oceans TARA_R110000751 (sample SAMEA4398001) | marine metagenome | biome: Polar Biome; feature: [MES] marine water layer (ENVO:01000295) within the mesopelagic zone...; material: water (ENVO:00002006), including particulate matter (ENVO:01000060) such... | reverse complement strand
TACAACACCAGCGCCTAGAACCAAAACTTTACCTGGGGCCACACCTGGCACACCTCCTAAGAGAACACCGCGTCCTTTTACTGGTTTTTCTAAATATTTAGCACCTTGTTGTATGGCTAACCTTCCGGCTACTTCAGACATAGGGGTTAGTAGGGGTAAAGTGCCTTCATTGTCTTCAACAGTTTCATAAGCAATACAAATCGCCTTTGCTTTAATCATGGCTTTTGTCAATGGCTCACTGGAGGCAAAATGGAAGTAGGTAAACACGATCTGACCTTCCTTTATAAAAGCGTATTCCTCGTCAATAGGTTCTTTAACCTTTACGATCATCTCGCTTAACGCATAAACTTGATCAATAGTATCGAGAATTAAAGCTCCGGCTTCTATATAATCATCATTTAAAAAACCACTACCATCCCCAGCATTTGATTGTACGTATACCGTATGCTTGTTTTTTACTAATTCAAAAACTCCAGCAGGTGTCATGCCGACTCTGCTTTCGTTGTTTTTAATCTCTTTAGGAATACCAACAATCATGATTTTATATTTTAAATTATTTGGGGAAGTTCTGTTATTTATATAAAATCTGAAAGGATTATGATATAAATTTAAGGGGGTGTCTTGTTATATTTAATCATTTTAGAAAATACACCCTATTTTATATAGGGGTATATTTAATAAACATCATATTTAGTCGCGTTAAAGTGATTTCTAAAAGGTGGGTTTGGAATAAGGTTTCACTTCAAGTAGTGGCATGTAATCTAATGCAGCAACTCATCCTATAGCGAGAATCATAGAAGATTGGTTTTTATTGAATTTTGATAGCTCCTAATCGCGTAATTATGTATAAGAAGATCTAGAAGGCGATCAGGAAGGCGTATTTTAAAATATATTTTCAAACAACCTTACTGCACAGGCATTGTATTTCTAGATGATAATAGGAGTGCGTTATATGTTTTAAAAGTATTCCTTTAGAGATTACTTCGTCCTAGTGCTGTATAAATTTAAGGTTCCCTGTTTTAAAATAGGGACCCTTAAATAAGTCATCAGTTTTTGTCGATCATAAAAAGGTCGCCATAATTGTTTTGAAAACCAATGTTAAAAATTCTAGGCTGCTTTTTAAAGCAGGTAATCAGTACTTACAAAATTGGATGCCTTTGCATCCATCAAGTTCTTTAAAATGGCATTGTTATACGCATTGTCTTTAGACGCCAAAAATGTTCTAATAGAAAAGGAGCGCAAGGCATCATGAACACTTAAGGTACCAACAGCAGAGTCTTTTCTTCCCGTAAATGGATATACATCTGGTCCACGCTGACAGGAGCTGTTCAGGTTCACACGGCAAACTAAATTCACCAACGTATCTATGAGTGGTGCTAGTGTTTGCACATCTTTCCCAAATAAGCTGACTTGCTGTCCATAATTAGATGCCGCCATGTCATCTAATGGTTCTTCAATATCTGAAAAGGAGATGATAGGAATAATTGGTCCAAATTGCTCCTCTTCATACACGCGCATGTTTTTTGTTACTGGATAGACTACAGCTGGGAAGATATAATTATCAGTGGTTACGCCTCCTTTTTGATTGATGATTTTCCCTCCTTTTTCTAAAGCATCATCAATCAACTCTTGTATATAAGCAGGTTTATTAGGTTCTGGTAAAGGGGTTAATTGAGCTCCGTCTTCCCATGGATTCCCAAATTTTAGAGCATCTACTTTTTGAGAGAAACGTTTGTTAAACTCCTCAACTACCGATTCATGAATGTACAATACTTTAAGAGCGGTACAACGCTGACCATTAAATGATGTGGTTCCTGCGATACATTCGTCTATGGCCAAATCTAAGTCGGCATCTTCCAATACAATTGCTGGGTTTTTTGCTTCTAATCCCAGCACCATACGCAATCGATTACTTTTAGGGTGTACGCTTTGTAAGGCATTTGCCGAATTACTATGACCTATAAGTGCGAGCACATCAACACGTCCATCCTTCATGATTGGATTTGCTACGGTTCTTCCTCTTCCAAAAATAATATTGACCACTCCTTTTGGAAAACTATTTTGAAAGGCCTCTAATAGTGGGCATAACAAAAGCACTCCAAATTTTGCGGGTTTAAAGATAGCCGTATTACCCATGATCAACGCGGGAATTAAAAGGGCAAAGGTTTCGTTTAATGGGTAATTATAAGGCCCAAGACACAATACAACTCCAAGAGGTCCTCTTCTTATATGTGCATTGACACCGCTATGTTTTTCAAATTTTGCGCTATCGCGATCCATTTGTTTGTAATCTTCAATAGTATCGTAGATATAGTCTACTGTTCTATCAAACTCTTTTTCAGAGTCTGGTAAGTTTTTGCCTATTTCCCACATCAACAATTTCACAACTGCTGCTCGCTTTGTTTTCATTTGTTCCACAAACTTTTTCATACAAGAAATACGGTCTTCTACTTTCATAGTAGGCCATAAACCTTGGCCTCTATCATAAGCTGCAACGGCAGCATCTAGCGATTCGACAGCCTCTTTTTCGCCTAAGTTAGGGATACTACCCAATAGAGTAGGTTGATAGGTCTCTGTTGAAGATATGCTGGAGAATACTTGAGAACTTTCGCCATTCCATTGTCTTAATTCCCCGTTGACTAGGTAGAATTTTTGAGTTATAATGTCTTTGATTTGATACTTTTCTGGAATATTCATAGGGTAGTGCGCATTAGTTCAACAAATAAAGATGGAATATAGGAATTTTCTTGTTATACATTTCTTCAAAAACGTTAAACAAGTGTCTAAGGTTAACTGCTTGTGCGAGTTGTATGTTTCATTTATCTAAGTTTTCTGTTTTCATCTATTGCTCATTTAAGGAGCAATGATGTTGGTGTTTTACTAGATAAGAAAAAAATACAGCGGCTGTTATTAAAAGGGTTATTGCAATAGTGATGATCGTAGTTTAAGAACAAAAAACTTGAGTTGTGACCTCCATAACAGGTTTTTTTTAAGACGGAAAGGTCAACCTATATTTTGATTATTCTAGACGCTTCCACAAAGAGATTTTAATTCTATAAGGGTATTCATAGATGCTAATTGATCCTATCTATAGTTTAAATTGATCGACAGGATAATGATATTTAATGCAAGTTTATAGTTAATCATACTTTCTACAGACGTTTTAGAAACTATCTTTATATGAGATATAACACCATGAAAATACTACTGCCATTATTCGTTTTTTGTTGGAGCCTTATGGCTACATCACAAGATATCATAAGAGAAAAAGTCGATGGAAAAATTATAGTCGAAGGAAGTGATATAAAAGGAATCACTATTTACAATACTGCTTCAAAAATAGGTGCAACTACAAATGAAAAAGGAGCGTTTCAAATTGAAGTGGCTTTAAACGATCTTATAGAAGTAAGAGCTGTAGAATATCAAAACTTTGATGTAAAAGTGAGTTCATCTATCTTAAAATCTAAGAAGATGCTTATTTTCTTAATTGAAGAAGTGAAGAAGTTAGATGAAGTCATCGTAAAAACCAATAAACTATCAGGTAACATTAATAATGATTTAAAAAAGGCAAACTCCTATCAATTGAAGTCAAATGTGCTCTATTTTGGAATAAAAGATAAAGAAATAGATTTTACTGGTAATAATAAAAAGCAAATAGAAAATATAGCTGTGGTCTCTAATGCCAAGACCATGGTAACTGGTTTGAATGTCATTAATGTAGTGGATCAATTATTAATTCCACTATTTAGATCTGAGGTTGTAGACAAGAAAGCTGCTGGGGTTCCAGAAGTTCCTGTAAAGTCTATCAAGTATTACTTAGGTTCTACTTTATTAGCAGAAAATTTTGATATACCAGAGCATCGAGTAGAAGAGTTCATTAGGTATGTAGAGGACGATACATTTGATTTTAATCTATTAAATTATGGTAACGAAATTGAATTTCTTGAACTACTAAGTAAAAAGAGCAAAGTGTTTTTGAATAATAAATAATCAAAAGAGATTTTCAAGCACTAAAACTGGAATTTAACCAATAAAATGTCAGAAGAGCTGTGATTTTTTTAACTAACATAATACACTTTAAGTTTAGTAACTAAAACGCGGCTGAAATCCTTGTTTTCGCCACCGCAATACTTCTTGACTTGTTTATTTGATTGTTTTTCATTTTGTGGAATCCCACTCGCATTGCCACATTGGCAAGTCCATTTGTACCAATTAGATTTTGGTTATACATTTCTTCAAAAACGTTAAACCAACATCCAGGGTTCGTTGCTTTTACTAATTGAATGCTTCATTTATCTGGGTTTTCTATTTTCACCTATTCCTTTTTTAATTATCAATGATGCTGGTATTTTTATCGCTTTCGCGAAAGCGAAACCAGCAAAGAATTTATAGTTTAAACTCCTTAGGTATAAACAATTGAAACCTGTAGAGACTTTATAAGTTGAAGTAAGCAAATCAATTGTTTACGCATGTTGTTGTTTGTAAACAATTGTTATTCAATTATATAAAAAATAAAAAAATCACTAAATAGTTTGATTAACGGGTTGAATTGGTATCTTTATACCTAACCAAAACCAATGATCATGAAAAAAACCATTAAATTATTTACAGTTTTATCCTTTTTTATTTTAGTTATCACGGCTTGTTCTACTAAGGAAAAGGAAGAAGAAGTGCTGGATATGGAACAAGTTAAAAGTGAAATTCAAGCATTAGAAGACGCTTATGCAGAAGGAGAAAAAGCTAAAGATGCTGCTGCCGTAGCAAACTATTACAGTGTGGACGCCGTAAGTCACAGCCGCAATAAAGAGCCAATTAAAGGTAAAGCAGCCATTCAAGAAAGTATAGCCATGAGTATTGCTAGTGATACCACTGGAACTTACAATGTCTACAAAATTGTAGATCTTTTTGCTGAGGGTGATACCGCTATTGAGGTCGGCTCTTGGACCGAATTTGATACTGATGGGAACGAATTGCAAAATGGAAATTACATGTCTTATTTTGAGAAACGCGATGGAAAATATGTGTGTGTACGTGATATGAGTACCACTACAACTCCGGTTAAATCAGATATGTAATCTAAAGAAAAACAGTTTACTTGAAAAGACTCGACTACCTGTGTTTTATTTGCAGGTAATAGGGAGAGCGGTTCCTTATTTTTCAGGCATACCACTAGAGTCAGCATGTTTTATAAAATATAAACTTCCCTCTGATATACATCACAGGGAAGTTTTCTTTTCTACTGTTATTTCTAACTTGTCCTCACAAGATAGAGGTGACCGTTATATGTTTTCATAGAACCAGCTGCCATACAGCTCTAGAAAGTAATTTAGGAGCCCTTTTTTGTTTCATTTTCTAATTCTAGATTTTGTTCAAAAGCTTTGCTATTTTCTAGCGTACTCGGGTCATTGCTTTCAGGGCTTCTTTATTGAAATATGCTTGAAGCGAAGTAATTCATACATTAGGAAAATTATTGTCGCTTATTAAAGGAGCTCCAGCATAAAAGATTATCGAAGTCCTTCTTGTTGCCATGGGGTTGTCATGAAATCGTTTGTCCAATCGGGCATCTCGAATAATAGAAATACCTTCTTGCTCATTGATTGTATCAGCACAAAAGGCAAGTTTCTCTAGGAGATTTTTTAAGATCTATTCCATGATGTCATTTGAGCCATTGACACTTATTATCAATTCAGCTGATTAAAGAAATCTCAGTTTCACATATTTTTGCGGCAATAGCGGTCATCTCATCCTAATCCGTTTCTGATAAGGTGTCTATAATTGACTAAGATTGAAGATCTTTTAATCTTACTTTTTCATTTTTGTGACCTTCTCGTCTTATCCTTTATAAATTTTTTATTAATGGATAGCTCGTATTTTGTGATTTTCCAGGCTAATTGAGTATTTTTTTGGAAACACAAACCAAATAGAAATTTTACTAGGATTTTATTATGCAAGCTTTTACGAGCGCAGAGGGGTGTGTTTAGAGCTGTGCATTTATGATTTTTTGAGCAACCCTATGAGCTGCATATACGGCACCATCCATATACCCAGCGGATTCTGCAGCTGATTCTGAGCTAGAAATAAATAATTTATTATCAAAAAATGAGTTATTGAAAATTGGATTTCCATTGTTTTGATGTGGATAAAAAAACTCATCAGATGACTGAAAAGTGTATTCTTCTTTACTCCAGACACATTCTTCGTAATCGATAAAATCCTCTGCTTGTTTTCCAAAGACCTCTTTTATTTGGTGGATCACATTAGAGCGTCTTTCCTTATAAGATAAGTTTTTAAAACTAGAATTAATGAAACCGCAGAGGGCGTATTTTGATCTTTTATGATTGCAATGATCGTACAATTCAGTAATAGGTCCTGAATGGCTGTAAAAAGTTCCAGAGAGGTTTTCATCTTCCCAAAATGGGTGGTCATAGGTCAAAGCAACTTTTATGGAATCCTCCATCCACGTGTGTGTTTGCTGCGCAATATGTATCAATTGTTGTGGTAGGCTAGGCTCAAAATCGATTCTTTTGGACCATAATTTTGGAGGAATGGCCAAAACCACTTGAAGACCTTCAAAAACCTTATTTGCAGTTACTTGAACAGAATTTACAGTGTACTTGATGCTCTTTACAGGCTGATTAAGCAGGATATCTTTTTTATCTAGTCGTTCCAATAAGGTTTCAATGAGGTGCGACGTACCTCCAGCAATTCTATAACTAGATGGTTGACTAGGGATTTTAATCGATTGAATAGGTGACGTATTTGAGGATTGAAATAATACGCTACTGTCCATATGTTGATCAAAATAATCCAGCTCTAATTCGTTCAACAGGCCTATCAAGTTTTTATGTTGATCGGTAAACCATGTGGCTCCCATTTCAACAGGTGTATTGCTAGTTCCATTAATAGTATGTATTCTTCCACCAACTCTATCTCTTGCTTCTAAAATTTGAAATGGGACACCTTCTTTTTTTAGACGATATCCTGTTAAAAGGCCAGATAAACCTCCTCCAATTATTAGTACCATTTCTTTAAATTAATTCTTTTTTTGATTGATTGTGTAATTGCTAATTCGTGGTATGCTTCTATAAAAAAGCGCACCAATAAAAACTCCATAGAGTTTGGAATGTAGCTTATATGGATCAAAGCATTACACTTATTAATGATTTCTGAGCTTTATGCCTATTTGTAAATTTCAAACACCAACTTGAATGATACATTTTTAGTATGCTATAAATAAGAATTTGATTAGGTCCCTAATTCATTTACCTCAATGTGATGTTGGGACAAGCTAAGATTGGTTCTCGATGGCAGAGAAAAACTGACCATTAGGCCCATCATCATCAATTAAAAGCGGAGCTAAGGCACCAGGAAGCACGGCTTCTACCGGGTTGTCAGCATGTTCACCACCTAGATCTGTCCTTAACCAACTTGGATCTATATAATTAATACGTACCGGTGTTTTCTCTAATGCAGCAGCGATGTCTTGAGATAATTTATCTACGGCCCATTTTGAGGCACCATAAGGCGCTAGTTGCGGCTGGTCCATTATTCTAGAGGTCGTGTTCACCACTCGGCCAAAATTATTTTCAATCATAGCAGGAATAAAGGCACTACAGAGTTTGTACATGGCAACAACATTCACTTTGTAAGTTTCCAGCCAGTCTTCTGTGGTATGCGACCATATATCTTCACGATAAGCTCTCATTATTCCAGCGTTGTTGTATAGTATGTCAACGGGTATTTGTAAAGCTCTAACTTGGTCTATTAAATCACTAATTTGATTTTCATCAGATAGGTCACCATAAACACTGTAGGTATTTACTGAATAGTCTTTTAACAACTCCAGCGTTTCTTTATTGTTTTCTTTTTTCCTTCCGTGTACAATAACATGACAGCCTAGTTGTGCAAGTCCCAATGCAATTTGTTGTCCGACACCTCGACTAGATCCTGTTATCAAGGCATTTTTCCCTTTTAATTCTATCATTTTATCTGAACTTATATTTTTAGTTATTTACGACCTAGGAGTACCTTTAAGTTTAAATAGGCATGGCCGTTTAACCTTACTGTTTTAGACCACTTTTATCATGGCCTATATGGCAGACCAATTGATCTAAGATATTTAGATTACTTCTAAAATAAAATAAAAAACTGTCTTTTTCATTTATCTTATGTTAAAAACCAAAGGGCGAATAATAATAAATTGATATCTGTCAAGTATTTAATAAACAGATTAAAAATATTTCCTAAGAAAGTTAACTTGTAACTACCTGTTTAGGAAAGAGAAGTGTGAAAAGCAGTCAAAATTTATACCCTACCTAAAATATTTTAGATAGGCTTGTTTTGTTAAGTGGTTTTTCAATAAAACCCTTCACATAAGGATGTTCTTTTGCCAGGTTGATGTCGTTTAGGTTAATAGAGGATGAAAGCATGTAAGTATTGTACCGCTCTTTTATGGAAGTATCAAAAAGTTCCAATGCTTTGAGAAATTCCCATCCTGATAGAGTAGGCATGTTGATGTCTAGAAATAGCGTTGTTTTTCCATCAAGGGGATTATGACTTGGCTCTGATTTAATATACCCTAATCCATCCTCAGGGACCGTAAAGTCATGAATAAGTACATTCTTAAATGATTTTTTTAACATCATTTTTGTAAGTAGATTGTTTATCGGGTCATCATCAACCAAGAGGAATCTTTTTGGTATGGGTTTCATTTGTTTAAATTTTAAAGATGATAGTAAAGGTTGTTCCTTTATCGAGTTCACTAGCTATTGTTATGATGCCGCCCAGCGCTTCCACTTGAGTTTTAACCATGAATAATCCTATCCCTTTTCCTTCAACATGAGAATGGAATCTATTATAAAGTCCAAATACCTTTGTGCTATTCGTTTTCATGTCAATACCTAATCCATTGTCTTTAAAGGCGAGGATTATTTTGTCATTTTCTTTTTTGCTTTTTATTTGGATCAGTGGTGGTACATTTGGTTTACTGTACTTAATACTGTTGCTTATTAGGTTATAAAAGATACTATAGATATAAATTTTCAGAGAATAAATTTTCTCCATTTCTGAAAAATCAAAATTGATCTGCACCTTATTTTTTTCAATAATATTACCTAAGCTTATCATGATATTTTCAACAAGTTCTGAAAAGCTTACGAATTCTTTTTCTGCGTAAACCTCGTTTTCACTTTGTAAGATGTTGCTGATTTCTTTAATAATGGTGTCGAGACCTTTAATCGATGCTGAAAGTGCTATCAGCGATTCTTTTTGCTCTTGCAATGTGAGTGTTTCATCTTGTAAAATTTCCGAAAATCCTATAATATTAGCCGTTGGCGCTCGTAGGTTATGAGAAATAATGAAGGTGAATTGTTCTAGAATTTGATTGCGCTGAATTAAATCGGCAGTCATTTTCTCTTTTTCTTTTTCTTGTTGCTTTTGTTTGGTAATATCATAAACAAAACAAGATAGTCCGACTACAGTTTTGTTTTTCCATATGGGGTTGATGGAGAAACTCGAGCATTGAAATATTGGCCCAATGGTAAACTCTTTCTCAAAATTGACTGTTTTTCCTTTTAGAGCTTTTGAAAACATTCTATTCCAATGGTTGACCTCATCTGATTCTAATTTTTCTAGAAAACCGGATACACTATCGCCAATTTTTATATCCAGGCCGTAATTTTTTTTCAGCGTATCATGCAGTAGTTTATTGAATGTGATGTAACAGAAATTCGTATCAAGGGAATAAATTATAGCATTTGTGTTCTCAATTAGTGCGGTTAAGTTAGATCGAGACAGCTGCAGTGATTGTTCTGCAAGTTTCCGACTGGTAATTTCAACATGTGAGGTGATAACTTTGGAAGTGTCTATCCCAAACTTGATAATATTTAAAAGAAACCATCGCTGTTGTGTTGCAGAATGACAAGGGTACTCCATTTCAAACTGTTCATTTTCCTTATTTAGAACGGATTGAATACCAGTTAATGCCTTTGCTGCATATGGATCTCCCTTTTCTATAGCTTGCTTGCAAACATCAAAGTAATTGCTTCCTGTCGAAATACTGTTTAAAGATGCTACTCCGTTTTTATTTCCGAAATCCTTCCAAGCTTTATTTACAGCTAATAAATCCCCATTACGATCTATTACAGCTATATGTGCACTGAGCGATGAAAGCACTTCTTCACTAAATATCTCACTTTCGTGTAATTTCTGCTTAACGCTATTTTTCTCCATAGCATTTCGTACTGCTTGGGGTAGACGGTGCAAGCGATCTTTAAGGATGTAATCATCAGCTCCTGCCTTCATGACCTCTACGGCAAACTCGTCAGATACAGTTGATGTTACTAGTATGACAGGTATTTTAACACCTCTTTGCTTTATTATTTTTATGGCTTCTAAGGAATCAAAGGAAGGTAAGGTATGGTCAGTAAGAAGAATATCTGGAGCAAAATTTTGGAGTGCATTTTTAAAGGCCTTTTTATGAGCAACAACTAATATTTCAAATTGAATCTTCCCCTTTTTCAGTTCTCTTGCTACTAACTCTGCATCAAAAGGAGTATCTTCAAGGTGAAGTATTTTTAATTGATATCGATCTTTGTTGTGATTTCTAAGCATGAGATTGATTCATTAGTAGCCAATAAAAGCTGAGATTTGAAATTACTTTTGCAAATTCATCATATTCAACAGGCTTTACAATGTAACTGTTAGCACCTAGCATATAAGCACGCGCAATATCAGGATGCTCTTTGGAAGAGGTAAGCATAACTACAGGAATTGCTTTAGTGCGAGGGTCTGACTTTATACGAGAGAGCACTTCAAGCCCGTCTATTTTCGACATTTTTAAATCGAGCAAAATCAGTTTTGGTTGAATTTTATGTTCTCTACCATCCAAGTTCCCATTCCCAAAAAGAAAATCAATTGCTTCCGCACCATTTTTAAGATGTATCAGCTTATTATTGATCTTTGCTTTGCGAAGCGAGCGAATGGTTAATTCTGCATCATTCATATTATCTTCTACGAGAAGGATATCGACTGCTTTATTTTTCATGAATTCATTCATTTGCACTATTCTTTTCTGCCGTTTCCATATCAATATCAGGTAAGCTAAAATAAAAGGTTGCGCCTTTCCCTTCTTTCCCGTTAGCCCATACCTTTCCATCGTGTTTTTCAATGATGCGGTGAACAATAGCAAGTCCTATACCTGTGCCAGGGAATTCTTCATGAGAATGAAGTCTATGAAATACACCAAATAACTTATGTACATATTGCATATCAAATCCAGTACCGTTGTCACTAACAGAATACACAAACATTCCATTTTTTCGCACGGATTTTATTTCTATTACGGGCTTTTCTTTTTTGGAAGAATACTTAATGGCGTTGGAGAGCAGATTAGTGATAACATGATGTAATAAATTATAATCGGCTGCTGCTGGAAGTAAATTGTTAAAGTTGATTTGGGCTTGGTGTACCGTACTTGCTGAAATTTCAGACAAAACATTTCTAACCAACGTATTCATATCTATACGGGATTTTTGAATCGCTTTTCGACCTAATCTAGAAAAGGTAAGTAAGCCGTCTATAAGCATTCCCATTTGCTTTGCATTGCTTCTTACTACGCCTAACAATCGTTTCCCTTCGGCATCAATTACATTGCTGTAATCCTCTTCCAGTATTTTTGCATATCCGTTGATAGCGCGCAGGGGTGTTCGTAAATCATGTGATACAGAATATGAAAAAGACTCTAAATCTTGGGTGTCTTTTACCCTGTTTTGCAATTCGTCAATTAGTATTGAAGAGTCGCTTAATTCGATAGCTCTTTTTTTATTTTCCACGTTTTGAAATGAAAGCTCTTCATTAGCAAGACTTAATTCGGCGGCACGTTTCTCTTTTTCTTTATTTTGATAAGAGAGTTCTTTGTTGGCTATAAGGAGTTCTGCTGCACGTTTCTCTTTTTCTTTATTTTGATAAGCAAGTTCTTTGTTGGCTATAAGGAGTTCTGAAGCGCGTTTCTCTTTTTCTTTATTTTGATAAGCAAGTTCTTTGTTGGCTATAAGTAGCTCTGCTGCACGTTTCTCTTTTTCTTTATTTTGACAATCGAGTGCTTCTTTAGCTATCGTCAGTTCTTCTGCGCGATTCCTTTTTTCCTTGCTTTGATAAGTGAGTTCTTTTTTAGCTATCACAAGATCTACTGCACGTTTTTTTTTTTCCTTGCTTTGATAAGTGAGTTCTTCTTTGGCTATCACAAGATCTACTGCACGTTTCTTTTTTTCTTTATTTTGATAAGCGAGTTCTTTTTTAGCGATTTTCAGTTCGGCTGCACGTTTCTCTTTTTCCTCGTTTTGATAGGCGAGTTCTTTTTTAGCTATCACAAGATCTTCTGCACGTTTCTCTTTTTCCTCGTTTTGATAAGCGAGTTCTTTTTTAGAGATTTTCAGTTCGGCTGCACGTTTCTTTTTTTCCTCGTTTTGATAGGCGAGTTCTTTTTTAGCGATCTTCAGTTCGGCTGCACGTTTCTCTTTTTCCTCGTTTTGATAAGCGAGTTCTTTGTTCGATTTGTTTGGCGCGGCTATTTTTTCTTGATCACTCATCTTATTTTTTATTTATTTTTTCCATAAAAGAATTGGGTCGAGTCTCTAATGGATAAACGAAGCGTCATTTACACCTTATAAAACGCAACTGCCTTCACCAAGTGTATTGAAATAATCTTCATGAAGATAGTCATTAATATTTAAAATAAATTAGTTTATAAGACTGAATGTTAAAGAGTTGATTGATAAAAAAAATTAAAAACACTTTAACCTTAATATTTTCAACTTACTTTTTGAAAAATAACCCTGTTGTTATTTTTATTTTAAAAGAGTTCTTTTGAGTGTAGGTAAATGATATTGATGGTTGAGTTGATACTCTTCTTTTTAATAGATATAAAAAAGCTGTTTTTATCTAAAAAAAGCTCAAACGCAACTTGAGAAAATAGGAAAACGAATACAGTTAGGCTAAAACAAATCGGCAACTATGTAGAAGAAGGTAGTGCTTAAAATTAGGTGACAACCGATAAATTAAGACATTCTTTTGGTAAGGAGTGGCTGTCTCTAAACTTGATTAATAGTAAGTAAGTGGACAGTATCAGGAGCTGATTGAAAAGACTGATGCCATTGTTTAGTTCAAGCTTATAATAGCGCTAATATCTTCTTTACTTAATGGTTTGTGTAGAAACTCCTTCTGGCAGGTGCAGGTTCATAAAGGACATTTTTACAAATTCATCAAGAGCCTGTTTGTATTTTGATTGTGTAGCAATATTAGTATTAAGTAATTTTAAGGAACCTGCCTCTAAAATTCAAGAAGGCTGCTGGTTGAAATTTTAAGAATATTAAATTTTTTGATGATGCTTGAAACTCTTTTTTAAGAGCAGTGCACAGCACTTCTTAGCGGGATGTTACCTCTGCCTTCCAAGCTACCGACTTTTTCTTCTTTTTATATTTTCTTTTTTAGAGGTAAGCTAAACTTGAATTTGCTTCCTTCTCCAATTTCACTTTCCACCCAAATATGCCCATCGTGCTTTTCTACAAATTCTTTACAAATTAACAAACCTAAACCAGAGCCTACTTCATTTGCTGTTCCTGAAGTGGTATGCGTTTCATTTTTTGCAAACAACTGCTCTTGGACATCTTTATGTATACCAATTCCATTATCGGACACATTAATTTCGATCAAGTCAGGTTTATGAATGGCGTGAATATGAATCTTTCCATTGGCATCGGTAAATTTTATTGCGTTGGAAATCAGGTTGCGTAAAACTGTTTTCAACATATTTTCATCGGCATATATATCAGTATGAATAGATTGATCATAGTTTAATGATATGTTTTTTACTTGAGCAATAGGCTCTAGGGTACCTAAGACTTGTATCACTGCAGTCTTTAAATCAAATGTTGCTGGAGTAAAATTCATTTGACCTGTTTGAGATTTTGTCCAGTTTAACAAATTATCAAGTAAAACAAGTGTGCTCTCTGCAGTGGTATGTATCATTGATGCTAGGCTTTGAGACTCTTCAATATCTTTATCTTCGGTGCTGTGCTTTAATAACTCAGAGAGACCTATTATGCTGGAAAAAGGGTTCCTTAAATCATGAGAAATAATTGAAAAAAGCTTGTTTTTACTTAGGTTTAATTCTTCAAGTCTAAGTTTATCTTCTTGAATTTTTATATTTTTTTCAAGTATTGTTTTTTGATCTATTTCGTTTAAAAGCATTATAAAACCTATACTGATGGTACTGATTACAAATACGGAAATAATAAGAAGCCAATTATCTACTATAGAGCCATCTAAGAAATTATAAGGACGATCTATCTGGTATATATGAACCGCACGAAAAAGTTGAAATATGGAATAGATAAAAAGCACACCGCTTAAAAGTAAAGAGAACTTGTATTTATTTTTATTACTAAAAAGATAAAAGGCACCCACTGCATAGAAAAAAGAACAAGCTAGGATTCGTATGACACTAAGCGCGGTATCATTTTCTTCAACAATGAGTATAGACGAATAAAATAAAAATACACAAACAAGAAAAACCCATAACAGGTTTTTCCGGATTTTGCCATCAAAAGAAACCAGTCCATAGGAGGTCAACGCAAAACTCGAAATCAAAAGGAAGTTATTTATTCGTATTACAGGTAAAAAAGACAACACCTCTTTATTGCCAAAAATGATTATAGCGGCTGTTTGAAACATAACTCCTAGTGCAAAGAGCAGTAAATACCATTTTCTGTGTTGGTAAAAAAACTGATAGATGAACAATAAAATAATAAATATATTATTTAAAGCTAAGAAAAATAAAATCGTAGGGTAATCTAAGGTCATATAGATCAATTTTCTAGATTCTTATTATATAGAAACAAATCTGTGCTAATTAATTTTCTTCAAAACCCAAATTTATACCTTATATAACAGTTCTTTTAGCTTTTGTTGGAAAACTTCAGTGCTAGCTGTGTTAAATCATTTGATTATAAAGTCTACTTAGTTATTTAAGTTGGTTAAAACTGCTGTAAAAATATAGGCTTGCTATTGTTAATGGATAAAAAGAAATTGAGGTAGAGGCTTTTAGGAGTTACAGATTATCTTAAACATAAAGAGACCTCTTTAAAATCGAGCGGACAAGAGAAGAATCAGAGCAGCAAATTTATAGGGAAACTAAAATAACTTTTGAAGTAGCCATTAGATCAATAGGTGTAGTCCAACAATATATTGGTAGCTGCAATAGAAGTAAGAGTGTGCTTTTTTCGCTTTCGCGAAAGCGAGACCATCAACAAATTAAATAAATCGGCTCAATCGCTCAACCGGTGTCCTTTAATTCTGCAAATCACTACAACAATCAAATGTCCTACAAGGCTGTCATAGGTTCTTTGGCGCGCTATTTTCTAGTGCCAGATATGTAAAGCGCTATTTCCTATGCATTCAATGTATAAATATTTATTATATATATCATAGAAACAATAAATAAAAATTAATGGATAAATTATTACAAATTTGCCCTGACTTTATAAAAAATCAACAAACAATGAATTATGGCTTTTAAAAGTAACTTACTACCAGACTTTGTTTACGCAAATGAAAAAGACACAGGGGCAAACTCTTCTCAAATTCTTTCACGAACACTAAGCGCAGTATTATGGGTGTCATTTGTTGTAAACATGTTGACACTTTCTTTTTTTTACCCAGATATTCCAGAAGTAACCATCGGTAATCTGTTTAAAATAAATGGCTTCAGTATTTTAATCTGGTCTACCGTTACCTTTTTCAGTGCCTTAATCAGCACCTATTCTACTAATTACCTGAAAGGCTTTAGGTACCAAAACAAGTTTATGATATTGTGTTTTGGGTTTACTCTAGCAGTAATGCTCTTTGTAATTTCCAACCACATTCTTTTTTTAATCGGCAGCTGGTTTTTCATGGGTTTTTTAATGTCTAGATTAATAGGTGTCGATAAAGATTGGGGAGAAGCTCGAGAAGCCTCAAGATTTACATTGCGATATTTTTTAACAGGAACAATTTTCTTAGGAGCTGGTTTGTCACTGTTAGCTTTTCAATTCAATACATTTTCGGTAAGTGAACTTATTCCTCAACTAGACACGGCTCCTTATTATATTTTATTGATTGCAGCACTTTGTATCATTACCGCAGCAATTATACAATCGGCCATATATCCTTTTCATCGCTGGTTGCTTTCTGCCATGACATCGCCTACACCCGCATCTGCATTAATGCATGCAGGTTTTGTCAATGGATCTGGAATATTATTGGCCATTTTTGCATCGCTCATCTTTGCTTCTAATACCCAAGATGTTTTATTGATAGTGGGTGGTTTAACGGCTATATTAGCCCAATTCACTAAGCTTATACAGGTTAATGTAAAACAGAAACTAGCTTGTTCTACCATTGCCCAAATGGGTTTTATGATCATGCAATGTGGTTTAGGTTTCTATAATGCAGCAGTAGTTCACTTGATACTACACGGCTTTTATAAGGCTTATTTATTTTTATCTTCAGGAGAAGAGATACAACATGCTGCACCTAAAAGTACCGAGCAAATACGCATCAAGCCAGTACAAGTTTTACTAGTTTTAATTTTTGGAACACTGGCGGCAGTCTTCTTTTCTTTGATTACTGGGAAAGGAACAGCATTAGACAGTGGTATGTTTTTAACTCTTATTGTTGCCATTACTGTAGGTCAAGTTACCTATAATATGGTAAAAGAAAAGAGTTTGTCCATAGGACAAAAGTTACTAGTGCCACCGGTGCTCTTCTTACTGGGTATAGGAGCTTATGGATTGATGTATAATGTGGTTACCGTACTTATGGGTTCTATGCCTAAGGTTTCTGAGGCATTGCCACTTTCAACACTTCAAATTGTTTTTGGAGTTGTCTTTTTAATAGGATTCTTCATCATGAAACTTGGCGTATATAAACAAATACCTTGGCTTTATGTCAAACTTATGAACGTATCCCAGCCTTATAAAAAAACAGTATTAATGTATAAATCTAACTCATAATGAAAGAAGCAGATATTTCTAATCAGATAGAAAAAGCAGCAAAGGTGATTGGAAAAACATGGCCATTGTACTCTTTTGTGACTTCTAATCCGCTTTCTGGATATGAAAACTCACACTTTACGGAAGCCGTATGGACCGCAAAGCAATACTTAAAAGCAACTGTTTTTCCTAAAGCAGCATTATTTCAACAAGCCTTGCGCACAGGAGAAATAGATAACGAAGTACTGTGCGATCTATTAAAAGAAAATAAATTTACAGAAACTCCAGAATTTTATTTAGGTGAAATGGAAAGTGATAACCTAGAGCAGGTAAACACATATCATGACTTAGATTGCATGATGGCTAAATGGCTAGCGGCTTTTATGGATGAAGGCCTAGCTGAATGGCAGATGCCTGGAAAAGAAGAAGGCTTTTACCACGCCTGGCGAAAACTAGCGAAATACGACAAAAGTTTAAGGATCAAGAGCATTTCAGACATTCCCGAGTCGAGTATAGAGGCGTTGATGGAAGTTTTAAAAGAATATCCTGCAGATCAACATCAAGAGATCTTTACGCAACATCTTGCTGCTTTACCTGGTTGGACAGGGTATATCAATTACAGAACAGAAGCAGCTTCCAACTGGCAAAAAGAATTTCCTATAAGTTTGGAGCAATATTTAGCAGTGCGATTATGGATTGCCAATAACCAAAAGATTTCTTTAGTTCAAAAAACAAACCTGACCGCTTCAAAAAAAGACTCTCAACTCAAATATATATGGTTGAAGGCTTGGGAACAAAGCTGGCAAGAGCAAATGCTTCAAACGATCAACGATGCGCCTCCATCACAAAGTGTCCCTTCTGTCCCAGATGCGCAATTCGTATTTTGTATCGATACCAGATCTGAACTTATAAGAAGACATGTAGAAGCTCAAGGGGATTATGAAACCTTTGGTTACGCTGGTTTTTTTGGAATCGCTATGGATTACACCAATCTAGAAGATGATATTACTAGAAAATCTTGTCCTCCGATTGTAGGATCTGCTTATCAGGTTACTGAAACAGCTGCAAATGGTCAGGAGGAACATATGGTTGCCTTTAAAAAGAAAAATGAAGTTTCAAAATTTAAAGAATATTTCTTAAAACGAATGAAAAACATGTTGCCATCGACCTTTGGTTTTGTGGAAGGGGCTGGTTTATTCTATGGATTTTCTTTGGTGGGACGCACCCTATCTTCTGGCTTATTATACAGGTTTAAGAACAAAAAGAACTCCTCTTTTGAACATCTAGCAGAGCCACAAATAAATTGTACGGGCGCAATTCAAGAACACCAAGGGATTCCATTAGAAGATAAAGTAGGAATTGTGAAATCGGCTTTTGATTTAACAGGATGGACCCACTTTGCACCCTTAGTAGTTTTTGCAGGTCATGGAAGTCATACGGCAAACAATCCTTTTGCATCCAGTTTGGATTGTGGCGCATGTGCTGCAAGTCCAGGAAGGCATAATGCGCGTATGCTGGCTCAATTGGCCAACTTGAAAGAAGTAAGAGATGTTTTATCCACCAAGTACCAATTGGTCATTCCTGATGAAACGGTATTTATAGGAGCAGAGCACAATACAACAACAGATGCCATTGAGATTTTTGATGCCGCTGTTCCAGTTTCTCATCAAGAAAAACTAAAGCAGTTAAAAGAAGGTTTAAAGAAAGCACAACAAACCGCTACCAAAGACAGGTTAGGAGTGGAAAACTCAGTAGCGACAGCAGAGCGAAAAGCAAACGATTGGGGGGAAACAAGACCAGAATGGGGACTTGCTAAAAACGCTGGTTTTATAGTGGCGCCAAGAGCTCTAACAAAGAACACCAACCTGAATAGCAGGTGCTTTTTACATTCATATGATTGGGAGCAAGATCTTACTGGACAAGCTTTAGAAGGTATTATGCAGGGGCCTATGGTGGTCACTCAATGGATCAATAACCATTATTACTTTTCGACTGTAGATAATAAAACCTTCGGTGGAGGTTCTAAAATAACCCATAATATTACTGGAAAATTTGGGGTGGTTCAAGGTAACGGAGGAGATCTTAAAATGGGGTTGCCATTACAGTCGGTTAGTGAAACGGATTCAAAAATGTACCATCAGCCGCTCCGATTGTCGGTTCTTATCAAAGCGCCATTATCTGTAATCATAGATATTTTATCTAGAAATGAACACCTCCAATCTCTATTAGACCAGGAGTGGATTTATTTAATGGTTATGGATCCTAGAGATGATAACCGTGTCAAAACCTATCAAAAAGGCATGCAATGGAAATTGTCTTCAGATAAAAAATCAGATAATAAAAAAGTAAAAAAAGAACAAGCAGCAGTTTTAGAAGCCGTTTAGGATTCCTGAAAACAGGATGTAAAAAAAGGATAGGCGATAGGCTATCCTTTTTTTTTACGCACAATTCTAATGTTGCCTTGATGTTTTTAATCAAATAAATTTCAGTTAGCTTGATAGTAAAGAGGGCATAAGTAATTGTAATTTTGATATTTCTTTGGAAGCTTTTAATGCAATTCCATTTCCCAAGGCTCAAATTCGGGGATAACCTTATAAGCTTCTTCACTTCTATGACATACAGCAATAATGAATTGTGCCGCTCTATTCATCGCATGTTTTTGATTTATGACATTACCAATCTCGTCCATTTTGATATTATTGGTGTAAATAGCAAAAACTTGCTCCATAGTGCTAGGCTGGTTTGCGAGTTGAACAGCATAGTCCACCTCCGAAAGTAACTGACCATCTTTTACTAAATAGGCGAGTGTTCCATTGAAATAGTAGTAAACAAATAGTCGTAGAGCTCTTTTAAAATCAGCAGATAATTCCATTCTTTAAAGGTGTAAGAATATAGTTTGTAGATTGTTACCTAATGGTAAGATAATAAAAATGATTTTTATGGATCAGGTTCTTTAGGATTCCTTAAAATCAGGAAACAGGAACTGGCAGTTGCTATTAATGCTCATAAATGCTAGTATTTTATTGACTTCGAGTGTACTATTGCCCTTTTAAATAAGCTTCAAAATAAAAGGTTAGATAAGGCGTCTGTGTTGTTTCTTTGCAAAAAAAAATCTGGTTAATGAAATCCCTTCAACTCATTCTTTCCAACTTAAAATATTTTGCTCCTTCTTGGGTGTTTTCATCAGTTAATATTTTAATAGGCACGTGGATACTTTACTTGCCGCATATTAAAATGAAATTTGAATTGAACGATTCACAAATTGGATTGGCTTTATTTTTTACTGCCTGTGGTTTACTGATTTCCATCCCTTTTGTGCCTTATATCAATAACAAAATAGGGGTCGGTCGTTCTACTCAAGTGGGCATCTTATTTTTGGCCTTATTTTTTAATTTACCCTTACTGGCCTCTAATTATTATTTACTGTGTAGCAGCTTATTGTTTACTGGTATTTTTTCTGGCTTTACGGGTACGTCAATGAATGCTTTGGTTTCCATAATAGAAAAAAGAGATCAGCAAAACTTTATGTCTGCAGCTCATGGTTTTTTTAGTTTAGGAGGTTTTATAGGAGCAGGAATAGGTAGTTTTCTAATCCTCCAATTTTCAAACCCCAGTTACCATATGTTGTTGATGTCTTCTGTTATTATCCTATCCACCTTGGTATTATCACCTAGTTATAAAAATATTATCGAAGCTGAAGAAGACAAGAGTGGCGCAAACACCAATATATTTAAAAACATACAGCCTGTATTAGGATTATCAATTATTGCCTTTATTATCATGTTTAATGAGGGAGCGGTGGAACATTGGAGCAATTTATTTTTGTTTGATATTGTACGTGTTTCAGAAAGTCAGGCAGGTTTTGGATTTGTGATTTTTTCGCTTACCATGACTCTTGGTAGGTTTTTAGGAGATGGTGTCAGTAAAAAAATAGGTTCTATTAAGTCTATAAGTTTTGGTTTGATCATCGCAGCGGTGGCTTATTCTTTAATATTGGTTTCCAATTTTTACACGACTGTTTTAGGTTTTGGTGTCTTAGGTTTGGGAATTTCTGTAATCGTCCCTGAGGTTTTCAGATTAGCAGGTAAAACAAAAGGTTTAAATACATCTGTCGCTATTTCAGTTGTTTCTGGAATAGGGTTTATGGGGTTTCTTGTCGGTCCTGTTTTATTGGGTTTGATCTCTAACTGGAGCAATTTAATCATGAGCTATGTATTTCTACTGGCATTGATTGTAACAGCTTTTGGTTTGGTAGTATTTCGTTTAAGTAGAAAGTACCGTAGCAGTTAAGCTCAGCGTTTATAAGGTTATGAATGTTGAAGATCTTTCCTATATGAGATAGGATTGTTGTTTTCTCGCTTTCGCGAAAGCGGAACATGTATAAGTTTTACAGCCCAAAACTAACTATTGCCCATTAAGCTTAACGAGACCAACTGCGGCACCTTAAGAAATAAAAAAGCCATCTCGCTGGAGATGGCTTTTGATAGAGTATCAAGCTTTCTTAATTTGCTAAAGAATGGACCCAATAATCGGTGATAGAGAGGTAACAGGTTATACCCTTACATGACCATCACCAAAAACATAATATTTATTGGTCACCAACTGCTTCAGGCCTAATGGACCTCTGTGATGCAATTTATCGGTACTGATCGCTAATTCTGCGCCAACTCCCATTTGACCTCCGTCAGTGAATCTTGTGGAGGCATTATGGTACACTGCAGCATTATCTACTTGTTCCATAAAGACTTTAGCCAACTCTTTATCTTCTGTAAGTATCACAGCTGAGTGGCCTCCTGAAAATTTATTAATCATATCAATAGCGGTAGTGGCGTTATCCACTTCGGCAATTAATAGTTTCATGGCTAAAAATTCTTCATACCATATCTTTTGACTGGAGATGACATTTTCCTCAGGAAGAATTTCCCCTATGTTTTCATCAACTACCAATTCCACTTTTAAATTTGCCAAAACGGTGCGTAGTTCTTTCACCTTATCCTGATAGTTAGGAATGTTTTTATCGATTAAGACTTTATCTAAAGCATTACAGCCTGAGATCTTATCCGTTTTTGCATTTACGATGACTTTTATTGTTTTTTCCCAATCGGCATCTTTTGCAACATATAAAAAGTTATTCCCGCGACCACTTATCAGTACAGCACAGGTGGCATTATCCTTGACAAACTTGATCAAACGCTCCCCACCTCTAGGTACAATAAGGTCTAGTTTTTCAGTTGGATTTTTTAAGAACTCTTGAGTTTCCTCACGTTTTAAATGCAGTAATTTGATCCAATCTGCAGAAAGTCCATTTTCCTCTAAAGCTTCGTGCCAACATTGTTCTAAAATGATGTTGCTATTCAAGGCTTCTTTTCCACCTTTCAACAAAATTTTATTATTGGCTTTAAAAGCCAATACAGCTGCTTCTATAGTTACATCTGGTCTGGATTCATATATAATCATTATGGTTCCAAACGGAGCAGTTTTGTTGATGATTTTCAATCCGCTATCTAAAGTTAAATCAGATATTTCTTGTCCGACAGGATCCTCTTGAGCCTGAACTTCTTTGATGGCTTGGATCATACCGTTAATTTTGGCATCATTCACCACAAGTCTATCATAAAGAGCTTGATCTTCTCTGTTAAAAGCCTCTAAGTCCTTTTTATTAGCCTCTAAAATAGCTTTACGCTCTCTATCAATAATGGTAATCATTGAGTTGAGGACTTGATTTTTTATTTCTGAGCTTAATAATTTCATATCTATTGGAATGTCTTTATTAGTGTATAAATTTTGTTCCCACTTCTTTATCATCAATGATGTCTACAATGACATTTTCGCGTTTACCATTAGCGATGTAAGTAGGGATGTTTTTTTGAGCAGTACTTTTAGCGATCTTTAATTTAGAACCCATTCCTCCTCTACCTTCGCCTTCTTTTTTATTAGAAGCCTGCACGTATTGTTCTACATCTTGATCAGATGTTACTTCATTGATCATTGTAGAATCTTCATCATCTGGATGTCCCGTGTATAATCCATCGGTATCCGATAAGATGATTAATTTATCTGCATCCAATAATTCTGCGACTAAACTAGCCAGTTCGTCATTGTCGGAAAACATGGACATGGTTAAGGAAACAGCATCATCTTCATTTGCGATAGGAATGACCCCTTCAGAGAGCAATCCTTCATAACAATTGATCATGTTTTTCCTGTGCAATCCAGCATCAAAGTCACGTTTAGTGGCTAATACCTGTGCGCATCGCATTCCATAGTCATGAAAAATACTGTAATAATGACGCATCATTCTAGGCTGTCCTACTGCAGAGTACACTTGTCTTCTGATGGATGGATCCTCAATTTTAGTATCACCGAGAATTTCTTTTCCTGCAATAGCAGATCCAGAGGACACCAGCACAACCATGATGTTACGCTCGTATAAAACTGAAATCTGACGTACTAATTCTTTAATAACGGGTCCTAAGATCCTGTTGTCTTTATTAGTTAATACGTTTGTGCCGACCTTTACTACTATTAGTTTGGGTTCCATAATTATTCTTTTCCTAATTCTACCGCTCTATCAAATGCTGCATAAGCAGCCTCCTTTATAAGCTCGTTGACGTTATTGTCTTCCATAGAGTCAATAGCCGCTCTTGTTGTTCCTCCCTTGGATGCTACTTTATCAATCCATGACTCTGGAGAGATGTTGCTTTGATTGAATAATTCTATAGCTCCCTCAAAGGTATTGACTACTAACACTTTAGAATCGTAATCTGAAAACCCCATCTTAAGGGCTGCATCTAACATAGATTGCATGAAATAAAATACATAAGCTGGCCCACTACCAGAAATCCCGGTGGAGGCATCAATAAAGTTTTCGGTGCCTACATGTATAGAAACTCCTGTGGTTTCAATAAGGTTACGTACCATAAGAAGTTCTACACGAGAAACTTCCTCAGATTCTGTGTAAGAAGTAACCCCTTTACCCACTTGGGCTGGTAAATTAGGCATGGTTCTAACCACTTTTTGAACACCTAATTGATTTTGAATTGTTTCAATAGTGACTCCAGCCATCAAGGAAACAAATAACTGCCCCTCATTGATCATGGATTTCATTTCGTTGAATAAAGCTTCACAGTGGTAAGGCTTTACAGCGATAAATACAATATCTGATTTAGGCAAACAATCTTCTAGTTTGCTGTATACATTAAACCTTCCATCTTCATTTAGTGTTTTAATTTTATTAGGGTCGGTATCGTAGATCCTAAGTTTCTGTTTTGAGAGCAAGGGCGAGTTTGCCATTCCTTCAGAATAAGTGAAGCCCATATTTCCTGCGCCAATTACTAATACTTTCATGTTATAAGGTATTCATTATCAATATTAATTGAATCTTATTAACCGCAAGTATTATACAGAAGTGCCTAAATGAATTTTTAAATTAAAAGAATTAAGGTATCCTAAAGAGAATACGCTAATAGTTGCGGAATTCAAAATATATAATACAAATTACTATTAAAACTACAATTTATATTCTATATAACAGTATTTAAGCGCCAATTTGTCGGTGACAAGTTGGTAATTTTGCTAGTTTTCATTAAATAAAAGCTGAAATACATCTATTATATTCCGTTTTCATCATATTTTGACGAACTCCAAGTGTTTTAATAAAATAAAGAGGTCGCTTATGAAAAGTAGATTTATGAAGTGAAAGCTAACCGGTAAATAGCGTTTTTGGAAGACTTATATTTTTTCAAACATATAAGAGAAATCAGTTAGAAATCAGAAACGACTCTAATACCTTTCTTATTGATCTGGTTCGATATGAATAAGTACATGTCCTAAATTAGGTAATTTGTTTCTTAAATGGTCTTTTAGATCATGTGAAATGTCATGCCCTTTCTTTACAGAAATGCTCCCATCTATTATTGCGTGTAAATCCACGTTAAATTTCATCCCAGCTTTGCGGATAAAACATTTCTCAGTACCTAAAACACCTTCTACTTCTATGGATTTTATTCTAATTTCGTTGATGAGATCACCGTAGAGTTGCTCGTCCATTACCTCGCTTAAAGCGGGTCTTAAAATCAAATAACTATTATATAAAATAAAGGAAGATGCTAACAGAGCCGCCCAGTCATCAGCAGTTTCATATCCTTTTCCAAACAAGATGGCTATCGAAATTCCAATAAAAGCCATCACAGATGTTATAGCGTCACTTCTATGATGCCAAGCATCTGCTTTAAGAGAAGAACTATTTGTTTGTTTACTTTTCTTAATCACAATGTGAAAAGAGACTTCTTTCCAGATGATGATCAGACCTAACACAATTAAAGTCCAAGATTTTGGAGTTTTATGGGGAGTCTGAATGTTTTGAATACTCTCGTAAGCTATTATGGTAGCAGAGACCACAAGAAAAGCAACTACAGCAAATGTGATTAAAGGTTCAATTTTACCATGTCCATAGGGATGATTTTCGTCTGCGGGTCTTTTGGCGTATTTAAAACCTAATAAAACTAAAAATGAAGCAAAAATATCAGTTGTTGATTCAATGGCATCTGCGATCAGCGCATAGGAGTTTCCAAAGAAACCAGCAAATCCTTTTATAAGAGCTAAAGCAATGTTCCCGACTATACTGAAGTAAGTCGTTCGTATTGCAGTTTGTAGGTTAGTCATTTTTATTATTCAGCAGAAAGGGTTGATAAGAAAGAAAGGCAGTATAAATAAGTTATCACAACAGGTGAATACCGGCCATCTTTAGTACAAATATAGGAACATTTAATTTTTTTTTGTCTTTACAAAACAACTATACTAATGCTTCTCGATAATTTTTTTATAAGCTTTAAGATTACTGAGGAGATCATATAATTGATTTCACAAATGTCCGAGAAAAGATCATAGATCGCTGCGCTCC
>TARA_R110000751_G_scaffold81204_1_pt1 | contig 25987 bp, 19 predicted proteins | sample TARA_R110000751 | Tara Oceans TARA_R110000751 (sample SAMEA4398001) | marine metagenome | biome: Polar Biome; feature: [MES] marine water layer (ENVO:01000295) within the mesopelagic zone...; material: water (ENVO:00002006), including particulate matter (ENVO:01000060) such as...... | reverse complement strand
ATCTAAATAAAGGTTTTCAACACCGGTCGTACTTTTAACAACACGTAAAGCTGCAAGGTCTAAGTTTTCATCTTTACGAACCCAATGACCAATTAAACCCCATTGGCTTGTTGCAAGGCCTCGATTATATTTAACCAGCAACACCTTTAACTTACCTTCATGAATAGCAAATACAATATTATCTACGGTTAGATTACTAATGCAGTCATCAGGAATCGATTCTTCGTCGATGTTGTTAGAAATGTTTGATGTTTTATAGTGCATAAATTACTCAGCCAAAGCTATACGAAGATATTGTTATAAAGACTATTAAGGGTATATAAAAGGTGGGTAAAGCGCAAATAAAAAGCTTTTATAATTCCTATTTAAAACAATCACATCTATTTAATTAATCACTTTATACACTGTACCTGTTTTTACGCGTTAACGCCGATATTCGGCTTTGGTTTGGTATTGGTTTTTTATTGAACGAATAATACCTTTGTATGTTAGTAAATTTAGCGCTTAATTAGCGCCATGTATTAAATAAATTACTGGCCGATTAAAAATGTAACATAAATGTTTACATGCGCCAAAAGTGCATATAGTATTTTTGACTATATCGATTTGCATTGAAAATTGAGCACACATGAACAACACAAAACACACACTCACAATTAAAGAAAAAATAGGGTACGGCCTTGGTGATACAGCCAGTAATATTGTATTTCAAATGGTCGCTAACTTTATGTTGATATTTTATACCGATGTTTACGGTTTATCTGCAGCCGCTGCGGGTACCTTATTATTAGCGGTTCGTTTATTTGATGGTATTACCGACCCTATAATGGGCAGCATTGCCGATAGAACGCGCAGCCGTTGGGGCTCTTACCGCCCATATATATTATTTTTAGCCGTGCCTTACGGTGTGTTTGCTTGCTTAGCATTTATAACCCCCGATTTTGATTCTACGGGCAAGCTTATATATGCCTACTTTACTTACGGGCTATTAATGACGTGTTATACCGCTATTAATATACCTTATGGCGCACTTGGCGCAGTAATGACAAACGATCCAAAAGAGCGAGCATCGCTTCAGTCATATCGATTTGCAATGGCAATGGCTGCACTACTTGTAATTGTATGGGCACTGCCTAAGCTAGTTACTTTTTTTGGCGACGGCGACGATGTAGTAGGTTACCCGCTAGCCATGGTGTTTTTAGGCGGACTTGCTGCGGCTTGTTTTTTACTATGTTTTAAAATGACTAAAGAAACAAAACAAGTTAAACCCGCGCAAACTAAAAAGAATGCCTTCCTTGAATTTTTAAGCTTATTTAAAAACGATCAATGGGTTGTAATAGCCGTTATAAGCCTAGCAACATTAATTTTAATTGGCGTTAGAGCCTCTGTAGCGCCGCATTATATTAAGTACTACGTAGGAGAAGCCTCACTTACTTCTAATTTTTTAACACTTTCAGCAATTGGCTCAGTACTAGGCGCTGTGTCTACTAACTTTTTAACCAAATTTATTGAAAAGAAAACACTTTTTATCGCCGCGTTAGTGGTGGTGATTGTTTCTCATAGCATGTTCTACGTACTTGAGAGCGACGCCATAGTCACCATTTTTATCGTCTACTTTATTGCTAACTTTGCCCACATGATAATTACCCCAATTATGTTTTCAATGGTGGCAGATACGGTTGACTATGGCGCCTTAAAAATTGGTCGCAGATTAACCGCTGTTACGTTTTCGGGCCATTTATTAGCAATAAAACTAGGCTTTGCAATCGGCGGTGCGATTGCTGGTTGGATATTATCTGGCTATGCATACGTGCCTAATCAAGAACAGTCAGAACACACGTTATCAGGCATTTTACTCGCCTTTGCCGGCATTCCAGTAATTTGTACCGTGGCATGTTTAATTTTTATAACACGTTACAAACTTACCGAGCCTGAAGTAAAGCGCATTCAAACGCAGCTGGCTGATAACAAAACCATAAACTAATTTAGCAGCCCATTTTGCGCCTTTTTAAAAGCGCTAAGTGGGCAGGCAATACTAGGAGTAAAAATGCAAAATACAGCGCAATCAGCACCCCCATCTAATGGGTTAAGTGACGCTGAACTTAAACAGTTAAAAGACCTACAACGAGCCAACTCGTTAATACAAAACCACAATGTGTTAGTTGATCACATGTATACCGCCGATCCGTCTGCGCATGTGTTTAACGGCAAAGTGTATATTTATCCTTCGCACGACATTGAATCAAAAAATGAAATTAATGATAACGGCGACCACTTTGCAATGCGCGACTACCATGTGTTTTCGCTTGACGAAAGCTCAGGCAAAGCCATAGACCATGGCGTAGCACTTTGTGTAGACGACGTAAAATGGGCAAGCAAGCAAATGTGGGCACCCGATGCAGCGCATAAGCTTGGTCAGTATTACCTTTATTTTCCGGCGCGCGATCAGCAAGGTATTTTTAGAATTGGCGTTGCAAAAAGTGATAGCCCAACAGGTCCATTTAAAGCCGAAGACGATTACATTCAAGGGACATTTAGTATTGACCCTGCTGTATTTGAAGATGACGACTCAAGCCATTATTTGTATTTTGGTGGCTTGTGGGGCGGCCAATTACAAAATTGGCAAACCAGCGAATTTAATGAACAAAGCACGTATCCAAAAAATGGTGAACCTGCAATTCCTGCGCGCGTTGCAAAATTATCGCAAGATATGATCAGCCTAAGCGAAGACGTAAAAGAGGTTGTTGTACTAGATGAGAGCGGCTCACCAATTACAGTGTGCGATAACAACCGCCGCTTTTTTGAAGGCCCTTGGGTACACAAACACAACGGTGTTTATTACTTTTCGTACTCAACGGGCGATACACACAAAATTGTATACGCAACGGGCGATAATCCATACGGACCATTTACCTATCAGGGCGTTATTTTAAACCCAGTACTTGGTTGGACCACGCATCACTCAATTGTTAAGCACAATGATGGTTGGTTTTTATTTTATCACGACAGTACGTTGTCGGGCGGGCAAACCCATTTACGCAGTATGAAAATGGCTAAGCTCGAACACGACTCAAACGGAAAAATTCAAACAATAAGCCCATATGAACACGCTTAACAAAAATAGTTATAAACAATGCAAATTATCTGCGTAAGCAAAGCTTAAGCTTTTATTTGCACAAAAAAGATATAGTCAATATGACCATTAATTTATTTTGTTAATGGTCTAAATAAGAGGAAGCTGAGGACATATGACAAAATGAAAATATTTTAAAGCAAAAAATTAGCACAAAGAATTAGCATAAACATCCTGTTACTTAACGGTTTTTAGTTGAGTAGCACATGTTTAAAACTGGTTGTGGTCTTTGTAAAACGTTTAAAACATACACACACAATAATTATTTATTGACCGTAAAATGAAACAAATAGTTTACAATTATGTTTCGAGTAATTCTTAAAGTCTTGCAGTACGTCAATAATAATTAAATAAGAAAAAGGCATCATGATGTTTAAGAAAAAGATAATTTCAACAGCCATACTCGCTGCAATGGGTACCGTTACGCTTCCTCACCAAAGCTACGCTGCAGAAACCATTGTTGACGAAGATGTAGAAATAATACAAGTAACAGGTATTAGAGGTTCATTGCAGCGCTCTATGGATGTTAAACGCGATTCTTCTGGTATTGTCGATGCTATTTCGGCTGAGGATATGGGGAAATTTCCTGATACTAATCTTGCTGAATCGCTACAACGTATTACCGGCGTATCAATTGATAGAGCGGGCGGTGAAGGTAGCCGCGTAACAGTACGTGGATTTGGACCTGCTAATAACTTAATTACTATTAATGGCCGCCAACTTCCAAATACAACAGGTGACCGTACATTTGATTTTGCAAATGTGGCATCTGAAAGCGTATCGGGCGTGCAAGTTTATAAAACATCAGACGCAAGTGTTACCTCAGGTGGCATTGGCGCAACTATAAACTTAACAACAAACAGGCCTTTAAATAGCCCAGGTATAAAAGCATCGTTTGGCGTAAAAGCTGTAGACGATCAATCAACCGATGAGGGCAGTATTACACCAGAGGTAAGTGGTTTATATTCGCAAACATTTGGTGACGATAAATTTGGTATATCTATTTCAGGTAGCTACCAAGACCGTGAAAGCGGTATGCAACAGTTTATTCAAGATCAAGGCTACAGAGCATCTGATTACACAAATACAGGGTGGGGCGGTGTACCTGCAGGCGCAGAGGGCGGAGCAAACAGACCTACATCAGGTATTTATTCAAACCCGCAACAACCACGTTATGTGTTTGAAGAACGCCAACGTGAACGTGTAAATGGCCAGCTAGTTTTTCAATATCAACCTGTTGAAAACATTACAGCAACCCTTGACTACACTACGTTTAGAACAACCGTTGAAGAGCAGCACACTGATGCGTCAGTTTGGTTTAACTACGCAGGCGATAGAAGTGAATCTGTTTGGGCGGGCGAGCCTAACGCGTATCCACTTATTTACTCAGAAATTTATGACATTCAAAGTGATGCCGATTACCGCGATACGTCGCTTACCGTGGGTTCTTGGGGTCGCGAAGAAAAAACAGATTCATTAGGCTTTAATCTAGAATGGGCAGTGTCTGATCAGCTTAACCTAGAGTTTGATCACCACAGTTCAAAAGCATCAATGAAAGCAACTGATCCACGCCACGGTACACGTAACAATATTCAGTTACCGTCGTACACACGTTCGCGCTCAGGGCTTGATTTAACAGGCGACTTACCAGGTATTGCTATTGGTAATATTGAAAACTTTAACCCAAGTACTATGCGTTTATCGGGTAGCTGGTTTGCAAACGATAAATACGATTCAGAAATCGATCAAACACAAATCTCAGGTAAGTACTTTTTTGACGACAGTTTAAGTATTGATTTTGGTGTTGCAGTTAATAAAGTAAACAACCATTATCGTCATACGCAAGTGCAGCGCCCAGATTGGGGTGGCGTTGGTGTTGAGGGTGACTTCGCTGATATTGATTGGCGCCAAGATACTATTTTAGATAAGTTTCAAGCTAAGGCGGGTAATTTTGAAGGCACTGCAACACAAGGCGAATATGATTTATTTAATACAATCTTTTTTGCCGACTTTGACACGATTGTAAATGCAGCAGAGTACGCAGATCCGATTGCCAACGTAGATAACCTTGACGGTGATTGTAAAGCAGCCGACGGCGCAGCGGCAGGACCAAACGGCGAGGGACAATTTTGTGCCTCAACCGACTGGGATGCAGCAACAAACCGCTTTACTGAAGAAAAAACGCAGTCTGCTTTTGCACAAGTAAATTACAAAGGCGAATTGAGTGGCATGTTCTTCGACCTGCAAATTGGCTTACGCTACGAAAAAACAGATGTATTTTCTAAAGCAACTGCACCCGGTTACAGCCGCGTAGAGTGGAACGAAGATACAGCCACATCAGTAACGGGTGTTACCGGTATTGAAACGCTAAGCCAATCTGCAGATTACAGCCAGTTCCTGCCAAATATTAACTTTAATATCGAAATTGTTGAAGATGTAATGATTCGCGCAGCAGCGAGCAAAACTATTTCAAGAGCGGGTTATGGTCAACTGCAAGGCGGTACAACTATTAATACCGGCGGTAGCTTAAGTGGTTATTCGGGTGGCTCTGGTAACCCAGGACTTAAACCGCTTGAATCAATTAACTACGACTTATCAAGTGAATGGTATTACGGCGAAGGTAGCTATATTTCGTTTGGTTACTTTAAAAAAGACGTAACAAATTGGATTACTACAGGTACTATCGACTCAAATATATTTAACTTAGCTGATCCATTAAATGGTGAAAAGTTTAGAGCTGCTACAGCGGCACTTGGCGCTAATGCATCTAACGAAGATATCAGAACCTATATATTTGAAAACTTTGCTGATGATCCAAATGTACAACCTAAATTTGATGAAGATGGCGAGTTAGACGGCGGCACAATTGTTGGTGACCCAGACTCAGATGATCCAATTAACTTTAGAATAAACGTGCCTGTAAATGGCGACCAAGAATACACCATTGATGGCTTTGAATTTAATATTCAGCATTTATTTGGTGAGTCAGGCTTTGGTGGTATTTTTAACTACACCATGGTTGACTCGGGTCTTGAATACGACAACGATTCGCTAGAGGATACAGAAGCACTCGTAGGGTTAAGTGATACAGCAAACGTGGTGTTCTTTTACGATAAAGAAGGCTTACAAGCACGTATTGCGTATAACTGGCGCGACTCGTTTTTAAATGAACGTCGTGTAAATGGCGATTTAACCGCACCAATTTACACCGATGAGTATTACCAAATAGACTTTAACGTAAGTTATGAAGTACCAGCAGTAGAAGGACTTACTGTATTTATTGAAGGTATAAACATTACTGACGAGTACGTAACATCGTACGGGCGTAAGCAACAGTTGATTTATAACATCACTCAAACTGGCTCTCGTTACGGTTTAGGTGTTCGTTATAATTTTTAATAAATTACTCTTGTAGCAACCTTATAAAAGCCGCATTTTGCGGCTTTTTTATTTGCCTAAATTAGCCTAGCAATAGTAATACTCAGCTGTTATAGTCAATGTGAATTTAACTTATTGGTTACATTTAATGTGTAGCAATAGGTAAAGGCACACAACAACAATTGGAGCACACAATCCATGGCCAATCATGCATTATTAAATAATGTTGAACATCAGCATTTAAAAATAAACCCTGCACGCAGCACACACTTAGGTGACGGGGTTTGGTATAGCGAAACATTTGTGAGCGAATTTAGAGTCGCTCAAGCACATTACCCAATATTTTTTACCAAAGACGATACAACAAATACATTTTCGCCGGTGTGTTTGTACGGCATAAATAAAGACGAAAACTTATTTTTAGTAAACCAGCAATGGCAAGCACACTACATTCCGCTAAGTATGCAGCGACTGCCTTTTGCTATCGCGACTCAAAATACAATGCAAAACGGTGTGGCAACGCAAGAGCGTATGCTTAGCATTGATTTAGACTCGCCAAAAGTGTCAACAAAGCAGGGCATTAACTTATTTTTAGAACACGGCGGGAATAGTGATTACCTCGAAAACATAATAAACGTGCTCGACAACTTGCATCATGGTTTGCAAGAAAATCAGCCATTTATTAAAACTTTGATTAAACATGGTTTGCTTGAATCAGTATCGCTAGAGCTTGATTTAGTAAACGGGCTTAAACACAACTTACTTGGTTTTTATACCATCAACGAAGACTCACTTAACCAGCTAAGTAGCGATACAATTACACAGCTGCATTCGCAAGGGTATTTAGCGTGTATATACATGATCATTGCATCGCAAGTACATGTTCGTGATTTAGTGGCGCTTAAAAACGAGCAACTTAAGCTACAAAAGCACGCTGTATAAGTAATTAGCTATGGAAAATTTAGCAAATAATATTCAAACCCTGAGTGGCTTAACTCCCAGCACGTTACCCAAGGAGCTTTTAAACTCGTCTGTGCCTATTGTACTAAAAGGGTTTGTGAGCGATTGGCCCCTCGTTATTGCCGCTAAAAAGTCAGACAGTGCAGCGATTGATTATTTAACGCCGTTTTACGAAGGTTTTTTAGTTAATACTTGCACAATACCCGCCAGTCAAAGCGGGGTTGTAGGGTATAACCCCGATATGAGCGGTTTTAATTTTACTAATCAGCAAGCGGCATTTATTAATGCGCTTGAGCAAATAGCGCAAAGTGCAAATAATCCACAAGCCGACACTTTATACATTGGCTCTACTAGCATTGCACACTGCTTACCTGGTTTGGTTAATTACTGCCACGTTAACGCATTAAACGAAGGCTGTTTATTTAATGTATGGGCAGGCGGAAAGGTTACCGTACCAGCACATTACGACGTAGCGCAAAATTTAGCATGTTGTGTTGCAGGTAAAAGGCGTTTTACTTTATTTGCCCCCGATCAAATAGATAATTTATACATAGGTCCGCTTGATAAAGCACCCGGTGGCCAGCCAATAAGTTTAACCACTACTACAGCGCCTAATTTCACAAAATACCCTAAATTTAAACAAGCTATAAAAGCAGCAATAACTGTTGATTTGGAAGCGGGCGATGCGCTTATTTTACCCAGCATGTGGTGGCACCAAGTACAGGGGCTTGGCAGTCTAAATATACTGTTTAATTATTGGTTTAAAAATACCCCTGCGGTGTATGGACAACCTACTAATGCACTGCACCTTGCTATTTTAAATATACGTAATTTACCAAAGCATGAGCGCGCCGCATGGCAACGTTTGTTCAATTACTATGTATTTAACGACAACGAATTTACACATATACCAGAGCCCGCACAGGCTATTTTAGCAAAGCCAATGGATGAGCTTACAGCGCGTAAATTAAGAGCCCAATTACAAAATAAATTAAGACGCTAGGCGACTTGTAAGGTTTGAATTATGAATCAAAATGCAATTAAAAAAATAGTAATAGCAGGTGGCGGCACCGCTGGTTGGATGTGCAGCGCAGCAATGGCAAAGCTGCTAGGTAAAAATATTGAAGTGTGCTTAGTTGAATCCGATTTAATTCCTACCGTAGGGGTTGGGGAGTCTACTATTCCTACGCTGCATATATTTCATGATTTGCTAAAAATCAGCGAATCAGAATTTATGGCAGCCACTAACGCCACGTTTAAATTAGGCATATCGTTTGAGGGCTGGAAACAAAACCAGCAAAGCTACTTTCACTCATTTGGTTATGTGGGGCAAGGTTGTTGGGCAGCAGGTTTTCAGCACTTTTGGCTAAAAGGGATGCAACAAGGTGTAGCAGCCGATATTGGTGATTATTGCACAGAGCACGTAGCAAGTCGCTTGGGTAAATTTGCCGTAGTGCCTAATCAAGACCGTAACCATGCTTATCAGTTAGATGCAGGTTTGTACGCTAAATTTTTACGAAATTTTGCACAGCAAAACGGTGCTAAACGTATAGAAGGCATGATAAGCAAAGTTAATTTAGAGCCCACCAATGGCTTTATAAAATCGCTTACTTTAGGTGACGGGCAAATTATTGAGGGTGATTTATTTATAGATTGCACCGGCTTTAAAGGTTTATTAATAGAGCAAGCGCTACACACCGGATACGAAGATTGGAGCCATTGGCTCCCGTGCGACAGCGCAGTAGCAGTACAAACCAAATTAGTAAGCCCAATAGTGCCATATACGCGTGCAATGGCACATAAATGTGGTTGGCAGTGGCAAATACCGCTGCAAAGCCGCCGTGGTAATGGCTTAGTGTTTTGTAGTAAATACATGAGCGATGATGAGGCCAAAACAGCGCTACTCAATAACGTAGAAGGCAAACCTATTAATGAGCCGCGCGTTATTAAATACCGCACCGGTACACGGCGTAAACATTGGAACAAAAACTGTGTTGCTATTGGCTTAGCAAGTGGTTTTATTGAGCCGCTTGAATCAACCAGTATTCATTTAATTCAGCAAAGCATTATAAGATTAATGCAAAACATGCCAACCAAAGCAATCGAGTCGTGCTATCAAGATGACTTTAATAACAAAATGCGCTTTGAGGCCGAAAACATTCGCGACTTTATTGTGCTGCATTACCATGTGACGCAGCGCACCGACAGCGACTTTTGGCGTTACTGTAAAAACATGCCAATTCCAGAGTCGCTTGCCAAACGCATTGAGCTATTTAAGCAAAGTGGGCATGTTTATAAAGCAGAGCAAGAGTTATTTGGTGAAGCCTCGTGGTTACAAGTGATGTTAGGGCAAGGGCTAGTGCCGCAAAATTATCACCCCATTGTAGACAGCATGAGCGATGATGAGTTAAAGCGATTTTTAGAATCAATAAAAAATCATGTTGCTAAAAAAGCAGATAGCTTACCGAGTCACATTGATTTCATTAATCATTATTGCAAGGCTAACTAAGCACTATGCTAACACTTGGCAATAATTTACAGCCGCAGTATGAGTTGATAGGGCAAGAGCAAACGCCAATTATTATAATTGACGACTACCTGAGTGTGCCGCAAAAACTTATAAACTTAGCTAAAAGTGCTGAGAACAACAGTGGCGAGTTTAAGCCTGACGAACTCACTCAATACCCTGGTTTACGCATGCCGCTGCCAAAGCAGTGTGTGGTTGATTACCTAAAGCCGCTTATACAGGGGTTTTATAACGTATTTAATATTGGGCAAACACTTACCCCATATCCAAAAGATAATACCTTATCGTTAATTACTAAAACGCAGCAGCAGCTATCACCAATACAAACCTTGCCACACTTTGATACCAACGATCCTAACTTAATTGCCATTATTCATTACCTTGGCGAAGGCGAGCACGGCGGCACTGGATATTTTAGGCATAAAAAAACAGGGTTTGAAACAATCAGCTCAAAGCGCAAAAACACGTATTTAACATATGCTCAGCAATACCTTGAATTAGATAATGCAAAGCCTAGTTACTGCACCACGCAGCACAGTGAGTTTGAGTGCTATAAGCACATAGAATATAAGCCTAATAGGCTTATTGTGTTTCCTGGGTATTTGCTGCACACCAGTTTACTTAACACCTCTACCGATATTTCGTCGTGTCCACAAACAGGGCGGCTAACGGCTAATATGTTTGTTCATTTTAAATAGGAATACTATGTCTTTTTCTTTATCTAGATTCGCATATAAGGGTTGGCTATTAAGCTTTGTTGTATTGGCACTGAGTATGGCAACAGTGCAAAAAAGTAATGCTACAGGGTTTGATATCCTCCCTAAAAAGCAATTTAATGTGCTGCTATTTACAAAAACCGCAGGGTGGCACCATAAGTCGCAAACCGAAGGCGTTAAAGCACTAGAAGGCTTAGCCGATAAGCACTTTTTTAACTTAATTTGGCACGAAGAAAGCCATTATTTTAACGACGATTACTTAAAAAATGTTGATGTAGTGGTATTTTTATCAACCACAGGCGATATTTTAAACCCAAAAGAGCAAGCCGCGCTTGAGCGATTTGTAAAAGCAGGTAAAGGCTTTGTTGGTATTCATAGCGCATCAGATACCGAATACGACTGGGCGTGGTATCAAAAGCTGGTGGGGCGCACCTTTAACATTCATCCTGTTATTCAAACTGGCGTACTAAGTAAAGTACCTAATACTCGCTTTATTGGCTTAAACCATATGCCGCAGGAAATGCTTTGGACAGACGAGTGGTACGAGTTTGGGCCTGAGCTAACTAAGTTAAACTACTTACTCACAGTTGATGAGCAAAGTTACAATCCAACTGCCGATTGGGGTAATAACAAAACAGGCTCAGGTATGGGGGCGTTTCATCCTATTTCGTGGTATCACAATTACGATGGCGGACGCTCGTTTTATACAGCCCTTGGACATACTAATGCTGTGTATAAAAGTGAGTTTTTAACAGAGCATATTTATGGCGGAATTTATTGGGCTGCAACGGGTAAAGGGTTAAAAAAGTAGCAATTAATAAATAACCAATAAATACGCTTTTAACACTATTTATGTCGATTTAGGCTGCTTTTTTAAGCGGCCTTTTATATTTTAAACACTTCTTAAACACCTCACATATCTCACTTAGTTTATAAAATAAACAAATAGTTTTGAGAATCACTTGATCAAATGGTCAAAAAGACTATATTAAATTTGCACGCTGATATAATTCAAATAAAGAGGATAAACATGAAAGTATTTTTTAAAATAACAACTTTATTGTTAATACTAATAAGCTATCAATCATTTGCTGCATTTAATAATAACCCATCGAGTGTAGGCGCCGACAGTTCAGGAGCATACCGTAACCTCGCACAAGAAATGGGTAAAACAAATATACAGCAAAAAGTGAATAGTACTTTTGACAATATGTTTGGCTATAACAACACACAACAACTTTACTACCCGTACACCGAAAACGGTGTTTATAAAGCACACTACATAAAAGCAATTAACCCAGACGAAGGCGACGATATAAGAACAGAAGGGCAATCGTGGGGAATGACCGCCGCTGTCATGCTTAATAAACAAGAAGAATTTGATAACCTATGGCGCTTTGCAAAAGCGTATCAAAAAAATCCAGACAATCACCCTGATGTAAAAAAACAAGGCGTTTACGCGTGGAAACTAAAGCTTAATCAAAACGGCTTTGTTTATAAAGTGGATGAGGGCCCCGCTCCCGATGGTGAAGAGTACTTTGCGTTTGCACTACTTAATGCCTCTGCTCGTTGGGGGAATTCTGGTGAGTTTAACTACTACAACGATGCCATTACCATGTTAAACACAATTAAAAATAAGCTGATGGAAAACCAAATAATCCGCTTTTCACCTTACATTGATAACCTAACAGACCCTTCTTATCACATACCTGCGTTTTATGACTACTTTTCAAATAACGTAACTTACCAAGTAGACAAAACTTACTGGCGACAAGTAGCCACAAAAAGTAGAACCTTACTTAAAAACCATTTTACAAAAGTAAGTGGTAGCCCGCATTGGAACTTACCTACATTTTTATCGCGCTTAGATGGCAGCCCTGTTATTGGCTACATTTTTAACGACCAAGCAAACCCAGGTCAATGGTATGAATTTGATGCATGGCGCGTAATTATGAATGTGGGTTTAGACGCGCATTTAATGGGTGCTCAAGCGTGGCATAAAAGCGCAGTAAATAAAGCACTGGGCTTTTTAAGTTATGCAAAAACTAACAACAGTAATAACTGTTACGAGCAAGTGTATTCGTACGGTGGAGCGCAAAACAAAGGCTGTGCAGGCGAAGGTCAAAAAGCCGCGAATGCAGTAGCGTTACTTGCTTCAACAAACGCTGGGCAAGCAAATGAATTTTTTAACGAATTTTGGTCTTTATCGCAACCAACGGGTGACTACCGTTACTATAATGGTTCGTTATATATGTTAGCTATGCTGCATGTATCGGGCAATTTTAAGTTTTATAACAACACGTTTAATTAAAATAACACTACCTAAGTAGCAAAAACCTAAGCGGCAAAAGCTTAGGCAGCAAAAACTTAAATAATAAAAAACCGGTGTAACCAAGTTACACCGGTTTTTGTGCTTAACGAGTGAGCTTAACTTTCTCTTTAATACGTTGCTTAACTAATTTAGCTAATTAGCCAAACCCGCTACTTTTACATCAAGCGTAAATAACCCCTTAGCGGTGGTTATTAATAACGTTTTGCGATTTTTACCACCAAACGCAAGGTTAGTTACATTAGGGCCAAGTTCAATTTTATCGATAAATGCACCTTCTGGCGTATAAATATTAATAACGCCTTTTTTGTGGCTGCTTACGTAAATATTGCCAGCAGAGTCTACTTTTATGCCATCGGGCGAGGTTACTTTAATAAAGTCTTCGCGCGGTAAAATATCACCGTTCTCATCAATAGTGTATTTGCTGACGCGGTTACTAAAGTCGCCAACATAAAGGGTACGTTGATCAGGCGAGAGTGCAACACCATTGGGCTTTTCAAGAGTAGCGTCAATTAAACTAAGTACGCCTGTATTGCTTAACTTATACACACCGGTATAAGACATTTGCTGAGTGCGTTCGCCTAGTTGCCAATTAGGATCGGTAAAAAATATATCGCCATTTTTATGCATAGTCATATCGTTTGGTGAGCTAAAGCTTAGCCCATCAAATTTATTGACTATTACGGTATTGGTCTTACTTTTTATATTAATTTTAGAAAGCGATTGCGTACTATGGTTAAGCGTATAGAGGTTCTCTCCTTTGGCATACAAGCCGTTTGTACCACTGTGTTTTAAATAAGTGGTGAGGGTATTGGGCAGCACTAATTTATAAATGGTCGACTCAGGGCCAAGTGCTTGCGAGCTTGCAAAGTTCATTTCTGAAAAATAAAACGCATTGTCATGGCTTGACCATGTTGGGCCTTCTAAAAATAATAAATTGTCACTAACAAGTGTGGGTGTTACGCCCTTTATTAATGGCGACTGCTCATTGCTTTGGCTGTTTACAGTGTTTAACAAAGGTGTATTTTCAGGTTGTTGTGCCAGCGCTGCTTTATTAAAACAGAGCATTAATACAACTAAGCTTAGCGTTTTTTTGTGTGTTTTTAGCATAGACGTTTACTCAGGTTAGTTTAATTTATAATTAATGGTCATTTTGACTATATCACTTATTTTTTTCGTTGTATGATATTTATCAAAAATAATAACGATTCAACGGAGCACACACATGCATAAAAAACACACACTCAGCCTGCTTTTACTTGCAGGATCATTAAGCGTAAACGCTGCACAAGACCAAGGCCTTAAAAACACCTTTGCAGACTCATTTAAAATGGGGGTTGCTGTAAATCAAGATATAGTGACTGGCAAAAACGCAGCCTCGCAGTCAATTATTGCTAAGCAATTTAATACAGTCACCCTAGAAAACGCCATGAAAGCAGAAGTAATTTACCCACAGCAAGGTAAGGTCGATTTTAGTGGTGCAGATGCGTTTATAGATTTTGCCAAGCAAAATAATATGTTTACCGTAGCCCACACCTTAGTGTGGCATAACCAAACGCCCGACTGGTTTTTTACAAATAGCAAAAATGAGCCAAATACCCCAGCACAGCAGCTTGAGCAAATGCGCAAACACATAGAGCTGGTAGCAGGGCGCTATAAAAACAAAGTAAATGCGTGGGATGTAGTTAACGAAGTGATTGCTGATGACGGCTCTTATCGCCCAACTGTGTGGGTTAACCGCGTAGGTGATGGCGATACCATGGTAAAAGCCGCATTTAAATACGCCCAGCAGTATTCACCTAATACCGAGCTTTACTACAACGACTTTAATGCATGGCGACCAGAAAAAAGAGACGGCATTATACGTATGATCAAAATGCTGCAAAAAGAAGGTATTCGAATCGATGGCATTGGCATACAAGCGCACTGGGGGCTTAATTTTCCTAAAATGCAATATATTGAACAAGCCATTGACGCCTACGCCGCGCTGGGTATAAAAGTGATGATCACTGAGCTTGATATAGACGTGCTGCCTTTAACAAAAGAAGGGCAGATTACCGGCACCGATATGATGAAACCGCAGTTTCAGCTAGAAGAGTTTGAAACCTACCTCGACCCTTATAAAAATGGCTTGCCAAGCGACGTAGAAGCGCAACTAAACGCCCGTTATAAAGCCTTGTTTGAACTGTTTTATGCAAAACGCGACAAAATAGACCGCGTAACCTTTTGGGGATTACACGATGGTATGTCGTGGAAAAACGACTACCCAATCCCAAACAGAACAAACTACCCATTACTATGGGATCGTAATTTAAACCCTAAGCCAGTTATTAAAACCATTACTGAAGTAGTTCAGTAAATCGCATTGTGTAGTCAAAGCCGAGTATTTTTAAATACTCGGCTTTTTTTTTGGAATTTTCACAAAGAGAAAAGAATGAGAAGAAAATGAGAAATATAGAATCATTCTCGAACGTTATAAATGAATAAAGTAGGTTAAAGTTTATATCGGGCAATACATTTTGTTATTTTGTACTAATATAGGTAACTGACTTTTTATATGCTTTTATTCAATGGTTAGGAAAGTTCCGTTAATAAAGTAGTTAATTTTCTAAACTCTCTGGAGGCCAAATTGGCAACTACATTTGAAAAAACCCTAGTAATTGGTATCTCGGCTACTGCTTTGTTCGATTTGACAGATTCCGACAAGTTATTCGAGCAGGAGTTTTCTAAAAATCCTCATAAAGGGATGGAAACTTATAAAAAACATATGATAGAAAACGAAGATTTACCTTTGGAGGAGGGTGTTGGTTTTCCCTTAGTCAAAGCATTGTTAAGTCTAAACTCTTATCAGGGAAATGGTGAAAAGCCACTTGTTGAAGTTGTTATTATGTCTAGGAATAGTCCAGAGACTGGTATTCGAGTATTAAAAGCAATAAGAACACATGATTTAAATATTACAAGATCAGCTTTTACTGCAGGTGAGTCGAGTGCCGATTATTTAGACGCTTTTGAAGTAGATCTTTTTTTGACAACAAATCAACGTGATGCACAAAAGGTTATTGATAGTGGGTCTTGCGCATCTGCTGTTTTGTCTATTCCTCCGACTTATAAATGTAATATACCCGATGGACAAGTTAGGATTGCATTTGATGGGGATGCAGTAATTTTTGATGAAAAAAGTGAGCTTGTCTATAAAAATGACGGTATGACTGCATTTCATGAGAATGAAGATAAATTGCAAGATACTCCAATGAGTGAAGGACCATTTGCTAAGTTTCTTATTAAATTAGCAAAGTTACAAGATCGCCTACCAATGAGTGTAGAATTATCACCTGTTCGTATTGCAATTGTTACAGCAAGAAATAGCCCATCAGAGATGCGAGTTATTAAAACACTACGAAGTTGGGGAGTTTACGTTGATGAAGCTTTTTTCTTAGGTGGTGTCGAAAAAAGTAATATATTAAAAGCTTTTAGAGCTCACATATTTTTTGATGACCAAGATGTACATCTAGAACATTCTTCTAAGTTTGTTCCTTGTGGGAAAGTTTTATATAAAACAAATTCTGAACTAAATAAATTAAAAAAAGAGAAAAATATAGAATTAGAGCCACTGGTAAAGGTGAAAACTAGAAAGGTATCTAAGTCGACAGGTGATAGTTAGTATCGATGTGCGAATATACTTCATTCGTATTATCGTATAGGAAAATATTATTTTTAATTTTCCAATCAAATTTTTTATTTCTAAGAATATTAGTAAATATTTGGAGTAACAATGGAATCAAAATTGAGTGATTTCTTATTAGATAAAATGTCTATGACTGAAATTTATCAGCCTGTAATAATCAAAGAGCTACTTAATAATAATGGTAAACGTACAAAGACTGACCTTGCTGTTGCGTTAGCTAGATATGACTTATCAATCCTTGAGTATTATAAAAAAATAGTGATGAGGTGGCCTAAAGATACCCTTACTAAGCACGGTGTTATAAGGTACGAAAAAAACAGTGAAACATTTTTATTAAACTCTAATTTTGTTGATTTAGATAATTCAAATAAAGAAATTGAAATATGTGAAAAAAAAATAGCTAGCTGGATTTATAAAAAGAATAACATAGAACGCTCTCCTCAAGTCAACACATCGATTAGATATAGAGTTTTAAAGCGCTCGAATGGGAAATGTGAACTGTGTGGAATTTCAAAATCACTTCGTCCTATTGATATTGATCATATTGTTCCTCAGTCATTTAAAAATAAAAATGGAAAGATTGAAAAAGACGGGGTATTGATTGATGTTAACTCAGAAGAAAATTTACAAGCGCTTTGTTATAAATGTAATCGAGCAAAGCGAAATACTGACGATACTGACTTTAGAAGGACTAAAAAGTTAGTTAGAGATAATATTCCAGATATCATCATTAAAGATGGTAGAGAACCGAAAGTTAAAACCCTCAAAGGGAATAAATTACTTTTAGCTCTGAATGAAAAACTAATAGAGGAGCATTCAGAGTATATCTCTGAATCGGATAGAATTAAGTCAGTAGAGGAGCTTGCTGATATGTATGAAGTTATTGTCTCTTTAGCTAAACTAAAGGGATATAGTCGTGAAGATTTCTTAAAGGTAGCTGAGTTTAAAGTATTAAAAAATGGAGCCTTTGACAAAGGATACTTTTACGAAGGTGATGTAACTAAAATAAAAAAGTCCAAACCTTGATTTATGCAGTCATGACTAAGAAACAATATATTATAGTAAAAAACAGCCTGATCTAATATCAGGCTGTTTTGTTTTCCTCTAAAAGCGAAGCGCCTCTTAACCTCTTTGTGCATAATTAACTTGGTCTATTTCACTAAAAAACTACTTAGCCTGATACCTCACTACTACAAATTTAAGCGGCACATCGCCGTTGTTATAAATGCCGTGTACGTCATTAGGGGCTGCAAATAAAATATCTCCAGTATGAGCTGGCTGGCTTTTTCCATTAAGCGTCCACGTGCCAGAGCCCTCGAGAATCATTAAGTATTCTTCATCAGGATGCTGGTGGGCTGGGTGTATTTCGTTATTAGGTTTAATAACCGCAACGCCCGTAATAGCGCCTTTGGTGAGTGGTGTATCGCCATAAAAGTAAGTATGAAAATCGCCGCCTTCGTAGTGAGTAATGTGCGCATCTTTTTGACTCACAATAGCTGATGTAGGTTGTGTGGGTTTATCTGCTGCGTTTACAGGCAATGCAATGGTGGCTGCGGTTGTAAGTAATACGCCGGTTACACAATGTTTAACTGTTAAATGATTCATGGTTGTTATCCTTATTATTTAGCGCTTAGGTTAATTAAATAAACCCAGTCGTTGTTAGGTGTGTTGGGTGGTGTTGCCAGTTGTGTACTCGTTGCGGTATTTACACAAAAGCGTTTGCCGTTTATGTAGTTGTTAGTTCGTGGATTAAACCAGTCGAGTGTATAGCAGGCGTTTGGTAATGTGACCTGAGCTTGGCTTGTGTTACTAAAATAAAATAAGTAAAACGCTGAGTTATCACTTAACGCCCAGCCTGTTTTTGTAAGCTCTGGGGTGGGTGTAAGCTTTGTAAATGGCACGTATTTTTGAAAAAAAGCAACGGCGTTGGTCATCGCTAAATAGTAATCTTTGTAAGGCGTTAAATCTTGTTCAACAAGGTCGCCGCCACCGCCTAAATAAAACTCAATACCTGCGCCACCTGCCATAAATGTGGCCCACACGTTACTTTTACGCCACGTATCTACATTGTTTGCATACTCATAAATATAGGCTTCGTCCATGGTGATCACCCACGGGTGAGGATTGTTTTGAGTAAGCTGGCGGTACTTTAAAACATCGCTATAAGTAGTGTTTGTTTTAAGTTCACCTTGTAAGCTTGCGCCTGTGTAGGCGGGGTAACCCAAAATATTGTCGTTTGGTTTATCGTAAATGTGGTAGTCGAGCGACGGGCCATTGTGTACAACAATATGCTCAGGATAGTAGGTGAGTGATTGGAAGTAATCGGCAAATTGCTTTCTTTGTTTTGTGGTATTAGCTTTTTGTTGTTTATCGTCGCCGCTTGGATCTTGCCAGCCGTTTTCTTCGCCTATATTCCACGTGGTTGCTAAATGATAGCCAAAGCGGGCAAATAACTCGCGATAGTAAATTTTACGACTAACAGCAAAGTCGTTTTTAAGCTGGCTTTCGTTCCATTCAAACAGTGATTCGTTTTCGGTTTCGCTCATTACAAAGTGAGTCATTATGCCTTTTTGCTGCATGTGGCTAAATACAATATCCCACTGAGCTAATTTAGATACATCGTAGCGTGTGGTTTGGGTTTTGCTAAGCCATGGCCAAACTTGGTCGCCATCGCCGTAGGCGTTCATGGTTAAAAAGTAATACGCGTTAATGTTAAGCGACGCTAAATAATTTATTAGCCCAATAATGCCTTTTGAAGATTGATGACTACTGTTATCAGTCTCTGTATTGATTGTTTGCCATGTAGGGTCGCTATTTTGCCAATGCTTTATATGCGCTTGGTAGTTACGCTTTGTGGGAGTGGCATCAAACCCTGAAAAGCCAAGCAGCACTTCGGGGCTGTTAGCCCCTGCTTTTAAAAAGTACTCTTTTGAGCCATTAAACTGCAAATAAGGTTTATTAACGTATTCAAGCTTACCTTTGCTTTTAAAGTCTTTACTGCTGGATGACTTAGTGGCGGCGGTAACATTAAACTCGCCTGTTTGTTTATCAAAAAAACCGGCTGATTGCTCATTTGTAACAGTATTTAATGGCACGCTTGCGATATTACGGCCTTTAACAAATGAGAGTGTATAGCGCCATTTGCCAAGTTCGTTGGGCGAAAACAAAACCTGCCATTTATTACCTGCTGTTGCATGTGTTTGAGCAGTGTTTGCATCGGCTGCATAATATCCAGGTACTGTATATTGCCTGTTAGTGGGGCTGGTAAATGTTGCATCTAAGCGGTAGTCGGTAAAGGGGTTAGGCGTGGCAAGCTCGCTGGTGTGCGGGCCTTCAAGGGTTAAGCTTAATTTATGCCAAATAGGCACGTGAGTGCTGGTTTGATCTGCTCGAATTAGGGCGCTGAATATAAATGAAGCGAAAAATGCGCTAATTAACAGAAGCCGTTTTATTGTTATTTTTTTCATGTGTATCCTTGCTAATTTTATTGCTAGTAAAGTGTGTGATTAAGGAATATGTACTGTGTTATTTTTGTTCAGTCTATTTTAATAAAACGTTGTTGTCAAAAGGACTATATGGTGTTAAGTTTACGTTGCACACTAAAAAACACACAACAGGTACATCATGCATAAAAATAAATTTACGATTGCTATCTTATTAGGAATGTCTAGCCTTGCACTTGGCTGTAATGGCTCAGCAGAGCAAAGTAAACCAACATTAAAAGCGCCGGAGCAATTAACGCTTAAAGCGCAATTTAAAGAGCACTTTAAAATAGGTACAGCGATTAGCCGAGACCAAATATTAGGGGCTTTGCCTGAAGATTTAAATGTGGCTAAAACGCAATTTAATACCTTTACGCCAGAGAACTCAATGAAGTGGGAGCGTATACACCCAGAGCTTGAAACCTATGATTTTGAAGCCGCTGATGCGTTAGTTCAGTACGCACAAGAGAACAACCAAGAATTAGTTGGGCACACATTAGTGTGGCATTCGCAAACGCCTGACTGGGTTTTTGAAGACGAACAAGGCGAGCCGCTAACCCGCGATGCATTACTTAAGCGTATGCAAAACCATATTAATGCAGTTGCAGGGCGCTATAAAAACCGTATTTTTGCATGGGACGTGGTAAACGAAGCACTTAACGAAGACGGCACACTGCGTGAATCTAAATGGAGCACCATTATTGGTGACGACTTTATAGAATATGCGTTTAAATACGCTAAGCAGGCAGCGCCTAATGCCAAGTTATATTACAACGACTATAACTTGTTTAAGTCAGAAAAAAGAGCTGGTGCAATTGCGCTTATTAAAAACTTGCAAAATAAAGGTATTCAAATTGATGGAATTGGTATGCAAGCGCATTATTCCCTTGATAACCCAGAGCTTTCGTTAATGGAAGACTCTATTGTGGCATACGCTGCCACAGGTATTGATGTGATGATAACCGAGCTTGATATTTCGGTATTGCCATTCCCTGAAGGTGAAGAACAAGGGGCTGATATTTCGTTAGATATTGCGCTGCAAGAGCGATTTAACCCATACCCAGATGGTTTGCCTAGTGAAGTAAACACCCAGTTAGGCGAGCGCTATAAAGCCGTGTTCGACATACTTAAAAAACATGACGACAAAGTAAGCCGCGTTACTTTTTGGGGCATAAGCGATGCACGCACTTGGCGCAACGATTGGCCAATGCAAGGGCGCACCGATTACCCATTATTAATTGACCGTGAGCTAAAACTTAAAAGCTTTGTAAGCGATTTATAATCGCACTAAACATTTAACCTCCCGCAAAGGATCGCTTAATAGCGATCCTTTTTTGGTTTATAAAATAGCTATTTTTTATTGGTTTTAGTTAAGCAGTAACTAATATGCGTTTGCAAAGGCACTTGAGGTGTTAAATAGCTAAAAGGAAAATGTGGGTTATTGGGGCTGTCAGGGCAAAATTGCGGCTCTAGGCAAATACCGTCAAATTGGTTAAACGGGCTTTTTAAATGCTGCCCTGTATAAACCTGAATAGCAGGGTAGTTAGAAAGCACACTCAGCATTACTTTTTCATCAGCGCTTGTAAGCGTTGCGTGTTGCTTATTGGTTTGCAGATTAAGTACTTGCTCGGTTACAAAGTTATGATCGAGTTTATCGGTTTTATTAAGCACCCGCGCATTTGTGTAGTCAAAAGTTGTATTTGCTACAGGGGCTATTAAACCTGTGGGAATGGCGTTTGTATCTACGGGGGTATAATGCGCGGCGGCCAGTTTTAATGTATGCCCTTGTGCGCTGTTAGTAATGCCATTTAAATTAAAATATGGGTGCGCTGTTGGCCCTGCAATGGTTTTTTTATTACTGGTAATCGTAAATTTAATATCAAGATTACTTTGGTTTTTACTGTTAGTGGTAAAGGTATACAGCACGTTAAATATAGTTTTACCGGGGTAGCCGTTGTAACCATCAGGCAGGGTAATACTTAAGCTTAATGCATTTTTTTGATGATAATCGAGCTGCCAAAATAAGTCGCTTAATGCTTTTTGGCCGCCGTGAAGTTGGTTTACGCCTTCGTTTTTATTAAGTACATAGGTTTTATCATCAATGTTTATTTGGGCGTTACTTAGCCTGTTTGCATAAGGGCCGGCTACAGCGCCTAAGTAAAACGTGTCGTTTAAATAGTCATTAATATTAGAATAGCCAAGTACAATATTTCGTTTTTTATTATCAACATGGGTAACCCAGCTGGTAAGCCGGGCACCGTAGTTAATAATAGAAATAGTGTCGTTTGCTTCATTACTTAGTGTGTATTGAACAATTGAAGTTGTCATGTTGGTTACTCTTTTAATTGTTCGTTCTAGCTTTTTTAATTTCTTCTTTTACGATTGGGTACAGATCGTATGTTGGATAAAACTCAGTGCTGTAGGCTTTCCAACCATAACGTTCAATCGATAAATTTACTTTTGGTAATAACGCTGCCGGAAAGCGCAAGGTAACTACTTGCCCTATACCCATCATTACTTTCCAAGATTCTACTGTTGCGCCTTCTGGCGGGAAGTGTTTGTAAAAGTTAGCGTTGTTGAGTATTTCTTTTATTTCAGAGAGGTTTTTTGATTGGTCGTGCTTTAAAAAAATCGTTAGCACTAGTTCATCATTTTGCTCGTCACTTGCCCATGCGTTAAAACTAGTACTTGCACTAAAAAGCATAATTAATAGTAAGTATTTCATAGTTCACCTTTGTTAGTTAATTATAAAAATGCGCCGAGCTTTGAAAGGCTTGGCGCATTAATTGGATAAAGTTTGGATTATTTAGCGCATTACGCGTACTAAATATATTAAGTGTTGGCTTTAATTAACGCCTGCGCGGTGCTCACTACATTTTTGGTGGTAAAGCCAAAATGCTCTAATAACACGTTACCTGGCGCCGACTCACCAAAAGTGCTCATACCAATTACTTTGCCTTGTAAGCCAACATATTTAAGCCAGTAATCTTGGTGTGATGTTTCAATTGCAATACGGTTTGCTACCGAGTTTGGCAATACACTTTGCTTGTAATCGTCTGATTGTAGATCAAACAATGTGGTGCTTGGCATTGATACCACACGCACTGCTACACCTTGTGCTGTAAGCTCTTTTGCGGCTTGCATTGCTAAGTCAACTTCAGAACCCGTTGCAATTAAAATAAGCTCAGGCACTTTATTGCTATCGCTAAGAATATAGCCGCCTTTTTCTATGTCGCTAATTTGCTGAGCGCTGCGTGGCTGGTGGTTGAGCCCTTGGCGACTAAAAATAAGCGCAGTAGGTTGCTGCTGATTTTGTATCGCGTTTTTCCACGACACTGCAGTTTCTACTGCATCACACGGGCGCCATGTTACTAGGTTTGGCGTCATACGTAGGTTGGCTAGTTGCTCAATAGGTTGATGAGTCGGGCCGTCTTCACCTTGGCCAATAGAGTCGTGGGTATACACAAATATATTTTGAATACCCATAAGTGCTGACATTCTTACTGCGTTACGGGCGTATTCCATAAACATTAAAAATGTAGCACCGTAATTAATAAAACCACTGTGCAGTGATATGCCATTCATAATGCCGCTCATACCAAACTCGCGCACGCCATAAAACAGGTAATTACCGCTGGCGTCATCTGCGCTTATGCCTTTAGAGCCAGACCACAGCGTTAAGTTAGAACCGGCTAAATCGGCAGAGCCACCCAGTAACTCTGGCAAATGCGGGGCAAAGGCTTCAATGGTGTTTTGCGAGGCTTTCCGGCTGGCAATGTTAGCGGCGTCATTGTTGCACTGTGCAATATAGTTGTTTGCAATGGCTTCAAAGTTGTCAGGCAGGGTGCGTTTAATTACGCGTCGCTCAAATTCTTTGCCAAGCTCAGGGTGGCTTTTGGTGTAGTCGCTAAACAGTTGTTGCCATTGTTTTTGTTTTTTATCACCGCTTTGTTTAGCGTCCCAATGGGCGTAAATATCATCACTGATACTAAATGCTTCATTTGGTAGGTTTAAAAATTTGCGCGCCGCAGTTATTTCGTCATTACCTAATGGTGAGCCATGGCAGTCGTGCGAGCCTGATTTATTTGGCGAGCCAAAACCAATCACGGTTTTACAACAAAGTAGGGTAGGTTTATCGCTCACTTGTTTGGCTTGTGCAATGGCGCTTGCAATTTGCTCTGGGTCGTGGCCGTCTATATCTTTTATTACATGCCAGCCGTAAGCGTCAAAGCGTTTAGCTGTGTCGTCGGTAAACCAGCCCTCAACGTGTCCGTCGATAGATATGCCGTTATCGTCCCAAAAAGCAATAAGTTTACCCAGGCCTAATGTGCCTGCAAGCGAACATGCTTCGTGCGATATGCCTTCCATTAAACAGCCATCACCCATAAAACAGTAAGTGTAATGATCTACAAGATCAAAACTCTCTTTGTTAAATTGCGCTGCTAGGGCTTTTTCGGCAATAGCCATACCTACGGCATTTGATAAACCTGCGCCAAGCGGACCTGTGGTTGTTTCAACACCTGGGGTATAACCGTATTCAGGGTGACCTGGGGTTTTTGAATGCATTTGCCTAAATTGTTTAAGCTCACTAAGTGGTAACTCGTACCCGCTTAAATGCAATAAAGAATAAATAAGCATAGAGCCGTGACCGTTACTAAGTACAAAGCGGTCTCGGTTTGGCCAATTTGGATCGGTTGGATTGTGGTTTAAAAAATCGTTCCACAGTACTTCGGCTATATCGGCCATACCCATAGGTGCGCCCGGATGCCCTGAGTTTGCTTGCTGTACCGCATCCATACTGAGTGCGCGAATGGCATTAGCAAAAGGCGCACGAGAAGAAAGTTGAGTCATGTATTACCTCAAATAAAATTAAAAAAGCCCGCACGTTATGTGGCAGGCTTGAGGGAAATTAGTTTAGTAAGTCTTCAACCAATTTAGCCAAAATACGCTGATCTTTGGCAAAGTTACGAATACCTTCACCGAGCTTTTCGCTGGCCATTGGATCTTCGTTGTGCTGCCATAAAAATTGCTCGTGGGTGAGTGGGGTTATGTCGCTTTGCGGTGCTTTGGCAATGTTTGCAGCGTTAAGCTTTGTAACCAGTTCACCTTCTTGGCTTTGTAAATCATTGAGTAATGATGGCGAGATAGTCAATAAATCGCAGCCAGCAAGTTCGATTATTTCCTGAATGTTTCTAAAGCTTGCGCCCATTACCACGGTTTTATAATCGTACTTTTTATAGTACTGATAAATACCTGTAACCGACTGCACACCAGGATCTTCGCTTGGGGTGTATTCTTTATTATCGCGGGCTTTGTACCAATCAAGAATACGACCAACAAACGGAGATATAAGCGTTACGTTAGCTTGTGCGCACGCAACGGCTTGAGCCATCGAAAAAAGCAGTGTTAGATTACACTTAATGCCTTCTTTTTCTAATTGTTCGGCGGCTTTAATGCCTTCCCATGTTGAAGCAAGTTTAATAAGTACGCGGTCTTTTGAAATACCCGCTTGCTCGTAAAGTGAAATAAGCTTACGCCCTTTGGCAATACTTGATTGGGTATCAAACGATAAACGCGCATCTACTTCGCTCGATATACGCCCAGGTATTACTTTTAGTATTTCACAGCCAAAGTTAACAATAAGTTGGTCGCAAACAGCATCAACGTCGCTTCCTGCTTTACTTATAGCGTCTTCAATTAAATGTTTATATTGAGGTAATTTTGCAGCTTGTAAAATTAATGAGGGGTTGGTTGTTGCATCAACCGGTTGTAGGGCC
>TARA_R110000751_G_scaffold307857_2_pt1 | contig 26018 bp, 20 predicted proteins | sample TARA_R110000751 | Tara Oceans TARA_R110000751 (sample SAMEA4398001) | marine metagenome | biome: Polar Biome; feature: [MES] marine water layer (ENVO:01000295) within the mesopelagic zone...; material: water (ENVO:00002006), including particulate matter (ENVO:01000060) such... | reverse complement strand
CTGTTTGGGGACAAGACCAAGCCAGGCAGCCAGTTGCCGGCCTGAATGGAACTGCGATGCATCACCGATCGTTGCAACAAGCGATCAATCCAATTCCCGGAATTGTTTCCAGCCGGCAACTTGCTTCATTTGTGCGATGCCAGGCCTTCAGCTTCTTTTCAAGAGCACCGGCAAGTATGCCTTCCGCTGGACACGGCGGTCGTGCAAGAAGTTCCGTGACAACGAGGCGCGGCTGCAACTTCATGCGCTGGCTTACAACCTCGCCACCTTCCTGCGCTGCATCAAGCTGCCAGAGGCAATGGCTGACTGGTCACTGACCAGCCTCCAGCTGAAGCTGATCAAAATCGGCGCTCGCGTTGTCCGCCACGCCCGGGCCATCACCTTACAACTCGCCGAGGTCGCTGTCACTGGCCCAATGGTGCGCACCATCCTTGCCGCCATCCGCCGACTGCGAGCGCCTCCGATATGCGCCTGACAGCGGTCCAACCCCAAACTGGACAAAAGCGGCAGGACAGGTGTGTCCAAAGCGCTGAAAATCATCACCTCCGGGCCAGCAAGGCACCAGTTCGAAGCATGAGGCACCCGCCTTCATGCGTTTCCGCAATTCCGGATACCCTCAGAGGCAAAAAATACTTGATCCGCAGGCCTGATCAGGCGATATACGTGTCAGATGGCAGGCCACTTGGGGAATGTCGGATTATCGGCTTCTCTTGCAGGTAGGGGACAAGAATGTAACCGGTGTTTCGTTTCCTGTGCGATCTGATTCACTCGACGGATTGATTTGCGGGGTAGGTCGGGTATTCGGGGACAGGCGGGGTTCTGCGACGTTGACGAGTTCCATGCGCGGCTGTGCAAGGCTTTCTCCCGATCCGCGACCGTTTCACGCCAACACCGCGTCACGTATCGTGCTCTCCACGATTTCCAACGGCCAATCGGCACCCACCTGATGCCGGGCAACACCAAACAGCGGGGAATATCTAAGATGCAAACCCTTCCGATTATCAGGCGATGGCTCCCTGGAGGCGCCCTGTTGGCGGTGTCCGTCTTCATCGCTTCGGCCGGTGTCGTGGTCGCAGCCGAGTCAAACCCGATCATCATTGGCGTGGTCGAGAGCAAGACCGGCTTCATGTCTGCTTATGACGGACCGCCGAGCCAAGGTATCGACCTCGCTGTAAAACACATCAACGATGCAGGTGGCGTATTGGGGCGGCCCATCCAGATTATCAGTTTTGACCAGAAGACGGACCCAGCGCTCGCGGCTACCGGCGCGACGGCGCTGATTGACCAAGGCGCGGTGGCGATTGTCGCTGCATGTGATTTCGATTTCGGCTCGCCCGCGGCGGTCGTTGCGAATGCGAGGCAGATACCGGCAATCTCAACCTGTGCCGGAGATCCGAAATTCGGCGTTCAAGGCATCGGACCCTATGCGTATGCAATGGCGCTTGGCTCGAACTACCAGGCCGCGGCGCTGGCCGAATGGACATATGCCACAAAGAACTGGCACACTGCCTACGTCATCACCGACACAACGGTCGAGTACACCAAGGGCCTCGCCAGGTACTTCAAGGATTCATACGCCGACTTCGGCGGCATGATCGTCGGGGAGGCCAACATTTCGATGAAGGACCTTTCGATTGGCGCGCAGATTAACAACCTGAAGTCGCTGGATCCGGCGCCAGACCAGATTTTCATAGCATCCTTCGTACCGAACCTCACGAGCGTCGTTAGCCAGATCCGGGCAGCCGGCGTGGAAATCCCGATCGTTGGCGGTTCGGGCTACGATGGCGAGGAATGGGCGCTGGCGATCCCGAACCTTTCCGAAGTCTACTTCGGGGCTGAGGGATATACCCTCGGTCCGGCAGTCCCGTCCCAGTGGGCACTTGCGGAAAAGTACAGGGAGACCTACGGCTCCGCGCCGACGAGCAGCACGTTCCTGACCGGGTACTCGGTGATCCAGACATTCGCGGCCGCGATCGAGCAGGCTGGCACGACCGATGGCCCGGCGGTGAACGACAAGCTGAGCAATCTGAAGGAAGAGCCCACGATTCTGGGTTCGCTGTCCTACACTCCTACTAATCATTCGCCGCTGAGGCCCATGGCGCTCAACGCCTTCAGTAACGGCAAGGTCATCTTCCTGGATTTCATCACTCCGTCCAACTTGCGGGACGCCTTCGAGAAGTAGCCCTGCGTATTCCTGAGACGTAGGGTGCGCTCAAACGAAGGCGAAGGCTGGAATTCCGGTGACAGTATACTTAATCTCTTAATTGGACCAAAATTGTCTCATGGCTCGCTTTGCTCGCCGTGTTGTTCCCGGTCTGCCGCATCATGTCACCCAGCGCAGCAACAGGCGCGGTCAGGTGTTTTTGAAGAAACCGACTATGCGCTGTCTCTGAACACGCTGGCCGAAAATGCAGAGCGCGCCTGATGCGAGACCCAGGCCTGGTGCCAAATCATGTTCGTATCACTGCAAGGGCGAGAACCACGGGACATCTGTATCAGGGACGCTATAGATCGGTGGTCATGGACGAAATGCACCTGTCTGACGCCATCCGTCACGTCACGCTCAATCCTGTGCAGGAAGTCATGCCAAACGCGTCATGGTGGGGCTTGGGACTGGGCATGGTCGCCTGCCCGTGCCTATCTGGCAGGCGATGATAATGACGCTGCAAAGGTGCCACCCGTGCTGGAGCGTGTGGGTGATTTCGTCCAGTTTCCGGGCGAACCCTTCAATGAAGATGCTGGAGAAGCAAACGGGCCGGGTTCTCATGCCGTAAAAGAGGGACAGAAAGCCAAATAAAGGGATTGAGTAAACTGTCACCGGAATCGACATCGCTCGCAATATCGAAGGCAACGTGTTGCTTGAGGAGGCCTTCCTTCGCCTGCTTTGGCTGACCGAGCGGGTGATGACGCAGAGGCCGCGTGACCCGATACCCAAGAAGATCTATTCCCTGCATGCGCCGGAGGCCGAATGCATCGGCAAAAATTTGTAATTATTGAAGATCTTTCACATTAACCGAACCTGTCGACAATTTCGTTTGCAATATACGACACATAGTAAAGACGATCAACTTCAATAAAGACATCGCTTCTTTCCAATTCGGAAAGGTCGTTAGTAAGTTGGTCTTCAGTGCAAATACGCCACCATTTTTTTTGCCATTCAGTATCGTGTGAATTAGGCTCTGAAACAGGCTGTTCAAAGGCAAACACCTCTGAGACGTCTTGGAAGCGAAGTTCTCTGGTTTTGGATTTTGAAAACAGATCAGAACGGGTAACTTTAAGGATGCACAGCCCGCCCAGAATTGGACCGATGACATTTCGGGATAAATCGCCAGTTGCAGAGGCGATCGCGAGGCTGGCAAAAATATGTTCCAACGTCCGAAAGCTATACTTATTGGCGTGAGAGACTCGTTCTATGAACTCCGTCGCCAATTGCATATTGCGAGTGCTAGGAATTTCCAATGCCGTACCAAGATATTCAATGTACCTTCTGATATCGCTCTCATGTCTGTGCTCGCTATTATCAACGTTCAAGACTGTCAAATTAATGAATTTCTGGAGATAGGTTGCAGCGTCTACGCCGGAACCGTAGGCAAAGCAGACAGATTGCTCCAACTGCTTCATATTGACCCCAAATACGAAGTGAACATTCGGCACCGATAGGAAGTGTTTGATCCGCTCAATAACCTCAAGAGCAAAAATCGGCTTACAGCGATCAAGCTCATCTATAATATAGATTAACGGCAACTGTGCGTTGCCCTCCACCGGTGGCGATAGCTTAGCAGGCAAGTCTTGCAGCGCCTGCCGAAAGGCTACCGCTGCATCATGTTGTTCGTTCGGCCTACTTAAAAGTTCGTCAAGATAACCGTTGGCAGCCTCACTCGTACCTTCGATTACGGCCTCTCGCAATGCTTCAAGGTCTTTTCCATCAAGCACGCCTGCTGTAATGATTTTAATACCAGCGCTTGCTCCGATCTTAAGCCCACTCCGCAACAGTTGTTTTCCAAGTGCCAATGTCTGTGTCCGAAAGACTTCAAGCGCTTCTCTTTGAATGGTATTGTTGGCTTCAGAGACCTTTAGTATCTGTCTAGCTAAAGCGGCAAAAGCATCGTCAACGTAATCGTTCTCAAATGCATCCAAGTGAACGACTGGGAACCCAGCGTTCCTCAATTCTCCTGCCCACATCTTCAAAAAAGTTGTCTTCCCAGAGCCCCACTGCCCGTCCAAAGCAATCACAAGGGGTTCCTCAATCTTGGACACAAGATTGGTTAGGCTATTTCCTAGATGTGCCCTGCCGAACAAGTCTTTTTCTGGGTTGAAGCCTTCGTGGTCACCGATTTCCAAGGCAGGGGGATGGATACGCATTAAAGTCAAACCTCAACTGGTGGATTAGGCGGCGTAAATAGGTGCAAGCATCAGTGGTTTTATGGCATTGCACACGACAAGTATCCTCTCGGATGGCTCGATCTGGTTGTAATCTATCTTGAACTTTGATGCCGAAATTGGGCCCATTTGTTGCTAGCGTTTTATACCTTCATTCGTCAGTTCAAGTTTGTTGCGCGAGTAGATTTTGCCGGCGTTTTTGCAGGAATGTTCGTCATCACGCCGTGCTATTTTTCCTCATATCGTATCGACGCCACCACTCCAGCTTTCACATGCAGCATCACGTTACAAGAACCATCAACCGTTCAGGCATTCAAGCCTCAGCTTGCTGTTGAAAGATTTGATATACCCATTTTCGCTCGACTTTTAAAGTAGTGAACAGTCAAGAATAACCTTGCCGGGATAGCCATGCAGCTCAACTCTTTAGGAATATATCAATCAAAAGCTCAACTGCATGAACCTAGATAGCCCATATCCGAATCCTGATCAGGCCTCTCTCCGCATACTGTTAAGTATGAATGACTTTTGAATCGGACTCTCAGGTACAATCAATTGCGCATGTCTCGACCGGACAAAGCAAAATTGGTGGGCCCGGAGGGACTCGAACCCCCAACCAAGCGGTTATGAGCCGCCGGCTCTAACCAAATTGAGCTACAGGCCCCACCAGGCGGATTGAACCGCCGATCCGAACGCAAATGGTGGAAAATTGCGCCAGCGGAACCCGCATAGACCAATTCTCCGCCCCCGACAAGACATTGCCGCAATGAGTTCATAAATAGTGCAGGCAACATTCACAGCTGATTGGGAACATTCATGATTTTTCACCGCAACATCGCCATCATTCTGGCCCTGGCGCTGGCCCCTGTCCCGGCCTTTGCCGACAATTTAGAAAAACCCGGCATGATCTCGGTCACCGGTGAAGGCACGGCCAGTATCACTCCGGATATGGCTGTCATCACCATGACGGTGATGCGCCAGGAGAATACAGCGCGCGAAGCGCTGGATGCCAATAATCAGGCCATGGCACAGGTGCTGGCCTCCATGGTCGAGGCCGGCATTGCCGAGCGCGACCTGCAGACCTCCAGCTTTTCCATCGACCCGCAATATTTCTACCCCAAGAACAATGGCAATGAACCGGTTACGCCGAAGATCACCGGCTACCGCGTTTTCAACTCGCTGACCATCCGCATCCGCGATCTCGACAAGCTGGGCTCCATCCTGGATAAATCCGTCACCCTCGGCGCCAACCAGGGCGGCCAGATTCTCTTCACCAATGATGATCCCTCAGCGGCAATCACCGAGGCGCGCAAACAGGCGATGATGGATGCCATCGACAAGGCGAAGACCCTGACCCAGGCCGCCGGCGTCGGCCTCGGGCGCATTGCCGAAATCAATGAACAGCGCAACAATTCATCGCCGGTGCCGATGATGCGCGCCGAAATGGCGATGAAAATGTCTGCTGATGCCTCCGTGCCTGTGGCATCAGGCGAAAACCAGTACCGCGTCAGTGTGAATGTGACATTCGAACTGACGCAATAGAGCACAATACACAAATCCCGGCTGGACCCTGCTGATGCGGGGCTCCTGGCCGGGACGTGCTGTGCGATGTCGATGGTAGCGTCTAGCGTCGGGCGATAACCGGGCAATGCTGGCGATTGGCAAAGATCACCCGTGTCGGACTGCCACGTCTCCAGCCCTTGACGACAACACGCTGATTGTTGGCGCGTATCACGCGTGCATGACGAACACCCATATTGCTGGCCTTTCGCACGGCGCGCTGTGGCCGGCAGGACCCACGGTTGCCCCAATTCGGGCCGCGGTTGTGACCCCAGTTCTGGCCATGTCCCCAGTTCTGGCCATGTCCCCAGCGCGGGCCATGGCCGTAGCCGTTACCAAAGCCGCCGATCTGAAATTCGATGCCGACATTGGCGGCGGATGCCTGTGTTGCGGAAACGCCTGCGGTGCCGACGGCAACCATGGCGATGAGTGCTGTTGTCTTGATGATCTGAGTGAACATTGTGCTCTCCTTCGTGGCTCTTTCATCGCCTGATTGCGATGGACTGACCTTAGGAGGATGCGGCTGAACCGAATTGAAACCGCCCGTTCATCTACGGTTCATGCGGATAGAAAAAAATTTATCCTATTGTTTTGAAATGGTTTTTATTTGAAATTTCTTTTATCCAGAACTGCATGGGCTTTTGTGTTTCACCCGGGTTCCCAATATCCCTCCAGGAAAATTGCCCGATGACCCCCTGCATCGGCCGATAGCCACGGCGGTGCCAGAAGGAATCGAGCGGCACATGGTCCTGTGGGCGCATCGGGTGGTCCGAGGGGCGAATCACGCTGCAAAAGACGACCCTGTCGAATCCCGCATCAAGTGCTGCCCTTTCCCGCTCGGCAAAGAAGCCAACGCCAATGCCGCGACCGCGAAAGGCCTGCAGAAGCACCGATTCCCCAAAATAGAACAGATCCTCAGCACGGTAGCCTGCCGCAACCAGGGGCGCAGCAAAATCGTCAAAATGATCCTTCAGCGGCGCGCCGGTGGCAGCGCCCACCATCTGATCGCCCTCAAAGGCGCCGATGATGACGGCGCCCTGCGATGCGGCGAATTTTGTTATATAGTCCCGCTCATAAATTGCGTCCCCATCATAGAGATAGGGCCATTCGCGAAACACCGTCAGGCGCAAGCTTGCCAGATCATCAAGCGCGTCCTGCAGCAGGGTGCCTTGCAGCCGGCGCAGGCGGATGTCAGCCATCGCGCCCGTCTTTTTCGATCTGGGCGATCCAGTCCTGCAGATTGTAGCAGGTCGTCACCCGGCTGATCTGTCCGTCATCGACCTCGAAAAAGATGCCGGCGGAAAGAGAGTAGGTCTGGCCATGCGCAGCAGGCAGGCCTTCAGCGGTTTTCAGATAGGTTCCCCTGACAGTGAACTCGGCCGCCCCATGGTGACCGTCGGCGGACACCATGATGACGATATCGCTGAGTTCTTCGCGATAGTGCTGCGCCATCATGGCATTGAACCAGCGGAATTTTTCACGGCCGATTTCGCGCCCGCCCTGGTTGATGTCATGCACGACATCCTCATGCAGCAGGGCCACCATCGCCTCGCTGCTGCCGGCATTGAAGGCTTCGAGATAGTCGGAAATCAATGTTCTGGTACGCTCTGGCACGGATAAATCCTTTGTTATCGGTCTTTTTGCTGGTGGTTCATGGCAGGGCACCGTGTCATCGTGATGGCAGGGCGGCGCGTTTTTGGCGCAGATGGCCGATTGCTGCGAAAGAAACCCTGCCCATGGCAGTCATCTGCAGATCACCAATGAGACGATGGATTTCATTCGGGTTTGACGGCATCAGAGTTCTCCACTTTGCCTCTTTCTGCCTCACAATTATCGCTCTGTGCAAGTGGTTTGGTTCTGGCAGGCCCGAAAGCCAGGGCCAGAAATCGCGCAAATGAAAAGGACAACGGGTTCCGCAGAACGAAGAACGCATCAGGCTCCAAACAGGACCGGCGGATCACCCGGCACCCATTTGGGATATTTTTCCATAATCGCGGCAAACCGTTCGGAATTCTGAAAATCCATCAGCCATCTGGAAAGGCTGGACCAGTCCATGGCGTCAAACCAGTCCCGGTCCACATTGGCAAATTGCCGAACAAAGGGCGCGATGGCCATATCCGCAAGGCTTGCCCCGGCGCCGAACAGATATTTCGTCCGGCTGAGTCGATGATCCAGTGCGAACAGGAATTCACCTGCCCTCTGGCGCTCAGTCAGCGGATCCACCTGTGGATGGCGGGTGTGGTACTTGTAGAGATCAAGGCTGGTCTTGAACGGGCCATCCGTAGCATGGACCAGAGCCAGCATATCGTCCAACGTGCCATTTTCCGGCGTCAGCCAGCCCTCCGGATCATTGTTTTCCAGCGCCCACAGCATGATGTCGAGACTTTCATCCAGCACCTTGCCGCTGCCCGTCACCAGCGCCGGGACCGTGGCCGTTGGCGAGACGGCCAGAAAGGCGTCCGGCTTGTCGCGCAGCACGACCTCGCGCAAGGTAACCCTTGTCCGGCTGGATTGCACCGCCAGACGCGCCCGCATGGCATAGGGGCAGCGCCGAAAGGAATAGAGGACGTGGTCCTCAGCCGCGGGTCGATCTGTGTCAGGGTGAGACATGCAACACGATCTCCCTTCTGTGGGGCGCCCTGCGGTGTTCGAACAGATAGATGCCCTGCCAGGTCCCCAGCACCATGGCGCCGTGGGATATCGGCACGCTGAGGCTGACCTGCGTCAGCGCCGCCTTGATATGCGCCGGCATGTCATCAGGGCCCTCCAGCGTATGGGTAAGCCACGGCATGTTCTCCGGCACAGTGCGGGCAAAAAACCCCAACAGATCGCGCTGCACATCCGGATCGGCATTTTCCTGAATCAACAGGGAGCAGGAAGTGTGGCGCACAAAAAGGGTCAGCAGGCCAATATCAAAACCGGCCGTATCGACAAAGCGCGCCACGTCCCGGGTGATCTCATAGAGCCCCTGCCCCGCCGTTTGAATGTTCAGTCTGGATTGCACAAAAGCCCTTTCGCAGAAGCCGGAACCGGGTGCGCTTGGCACGTATGGACAGCGCACCCATCAAAAAGGGCGTATCCCTGTCCAATTGAACAGATTGATACGCCCTTTGTTCTCAAATTCCTGGCTCGAATGCCGCCCCGCCATTTCCGAGCGGGTGGCATTGAACAATCAGCTGTCGAGGAAGCTGCGCAGCTTGCGCGAGCGGCTCGGATGTTTCAGCTTGCGCAAGGCCTTGGCCTCGATCTGGCGAATACGTTCACGCGTCACCGAGAATTGCTGACCGACCTCTTCCAACGTGTGGTCGGTATTCATGCCAATGCCGAAGCGCATGCGCAGGACACGCTCTTCACGTGGTGTCAGAGAGGCCAGCACCCGCGTCGTGGTTTCGCGCAAATTGGCCTGAATGGCCGCATCGATCGGCAGGATGGCGTTCTTGTCCTCGATGAAGTCACCCAGATGCGAATCTTCCTCGTCACCCACGGGTGTTTCAAGGCTGATCGGCTCCTTGGCGATCTTCAGCACCTTGCGCACTTTTTCCAGCGGCATGGCAAGTTTTTCCGACAGTTCTTCCGGTGTCGGCTCGCGGCCAATCTCGTGCAGCATCTGGCGCGAGGTGCGCACGATCTTGTTGATCGTTTCGATCATGTGCACCGGAATACGGATGGTGCGCGCCTGATCGGCGATCGAACGGGTGATCGCCTGCCGGATCCACCAGGTGGCATAGGTCGAGAATTTGTAGCCACGGCGGTATTCGAACTTGTCCACCGCCTTCATCAGGCCGATATTGCCTTCCTGAATCAGATCGAGGAACTGTAGCCCGCGATTGGTGTATTTCTTGGCGATCGAAATCACCAGCCGCAGATTGGCTTCAACCATTTCCTTCTTGGCAATGCCCGCTTCCCGTTCACCCTTTTGCACCATGTGCACGATGCGACGGAACTCGGAAATTGAAATACCGGTCTCGGTGGCCAGATTCTGGATCTCGGCGCGAATCGCCTTGATGGTCTCTTTTTCGACGCGGTAGAATTCTTTCCAGCCCTTGGCTGTCAGGTTGGAAATCGATTTCATCCAGTTCGGGTCAAGTTCTGCACCCTGATATTGCTGAATGAAGTCGGTCCGCTTGACACCGTGTGATTCGGAAAGACGCAGCATGCGTCCTTCATTTTGAACCAGCCGCTTGTTGATCTCGTAAAGCTGATCGACAAGAGCGTCGATGCGGTTCTGGTTGAGCGCCAGCGATTTCACCGCAGCGATCAATTCTTCCTTCAACTGCTTGTAACGGCGCTCCTGCGACGGAGACAAAGTTGTTCCCGTTGCTGCCAGACGGCCTTCAACCTGCTGGTCCTGCAATTTGCGCAGCTTCTTGTAGGTCTCGGCAATAACGTCGAATGTATCCATGACCTGCGGACGCAGTTCCGCTTCCATCGCGGCCAGCGACAGATTGGATTCATCGTCATCATCATCGTCGTCATCGTCGCCAATGCCTTCGCCGCCGACATCGGTGATGTCATCGGATCTGCGGGCCTTCTTGGCAATTTCCTTTTCTTCGGCGGCCTTGCGGTCCGCTTCAATCTTTTCAGCCGACTGGAACTGCGGAGCAGCCTTTGCTTCGGGCCCCGAATAGGTCGTTTCAAGGTCGATGATCTCGCGCAGCAGCGTATCGCCTTCGATCAGCTCGTCGCGCCAGATGATGATGGCCTGAAAGGTCAGCGGGCTTTCGCACAGGCCCGCGATCATGGTTTCGCGGCCGGCCTCTATTCGTTTGGCGATGGCGATTTCGCCTTCGCGCGACAGCAGCTCGACCGAACCCATTTCGCGCAGATACATGCGCACCGGGTCATCGGTACGATCGGTGGGCTCTTTCTTGCGCGTCGTCGCGACGGCTGTGGTGCCTGCCGTGGCCAGTTCACTGCCGGCAGCATCGGCAGCAGGCGGCGTCTCTTCCGCCTCTTCTTCTTCTTCAACAACATTGATGCCCATGTCACTGAGCATCGACATGGTGTCTTCAATCTGCTCCGAAGTCACTTCTTCCGAAGGCAACACCGCATTGAGCGCATCCATTGTCACGTAACCGCGTTTTTTCGCGGCCTTGATCATTTTCTTGACAGCATTGTCTGAAAGATCGAGGAGCGGACCATCGCTGGTCGTTTCACGTTCAGCTTCAGCTTCCTCGTTTTCCTTGACTTTGGTTGCCATATATACCGTCACTTTCCTGAGCGCATCACATCCGTTCGGTTCTGCCTTGCCTGATACCGCCAAACCGAGTAGCTGGAATCAGCTATGAACTGAATATGGGATGATGCTTAATTCCCGATTAACCATGGATGGTGTCATCGCCTTTTTTCGGGCTGCACCTGTCGCGCCTGATCCGCTGATATTGCGCCAGTGGACAAAATTCCAATTCGCTTGACCAAATAAAACTTCTCGCCAATAGGGTGATTCCGCCAATTTCTCCATCCGTCAAGCGTATCCGGCCAAAAAACGCGTTTTTTAGTGGATAATGACTAAAAACACTATTTTTCACGGACAGACCGCCTTTAAGAAGGCAAGAGGTGGCCTGAGTCAATACCAGCAGCTTTTCCTGATTTCCAAAGCAAGACCCCAGCACTGGTCCACTTCCGCATGAAGATTCATTTAAGACACACAATGCACTTTACAAGGGCCTGTCGTTCTATTTTCGTGCCGCGCCCTTGACCCGTCCCGACAGGACGCCGAATCCTTCAATAATGGCTTCCTGTTGCTCAAGTCTGTCGAATTCATGCTGGACGGATTGCAGCGATTGAATCAATTTGGGAATGGCCTCAAGGTCGCCCGTCTCCGTCGCTTCACCAATATCGCGTTCCAACTCGTTTTTCTGCTGTCTGAGCGCGCGGCTGCGCTTGTAGAGGGCAAGTGCCTGCACAAAGGCTTCATAGGCATCTTCAAGAGCGGCCTGCGGTGTTGACGTCCATTCGCGGGCATACCGGATCTGCTGGGACAATTGCCCAATGAACTGCTCGTGTCCCTGATCGTAAAGACGCTGCAGGACCGCTTCGCGCTCAATACTCAGACCGTCCGAACACATGGCCAGCAATTGCTCGAGCAAAATGGTCAATTGCTTGTTGTCGAATTCGATATTGCCGACCTCGTCAAATTCACTGGTCAGCAATTCGGGATGATTGATCAGCGTAAAGACCAGAAAAGTCTCCCGCAGCGCCGGCAATGCGGAGGCCCCACGCACCATCGTGGACCGCGCCAGCTTGTCCGATATGATATGCCGCTTGGCAGCTTTTCCGGCACGGCCGGCACCAGCGCGCCCGCCATTGTTTCGGAAACCCTGCCACTTGTCGTCGCCGCGCGGCGCACCGTTGCGGCGCCCCGAGGAACCGGACCCGGAATTTTCGAAAAAGGCGCTCAACCGGTCACGAATATCCTGCACATAATGGCGGCGCACATTCTCATCGCTGATGGTCGCCGTGATGCGTTTGAAATTGTTTTCCAGCGCTGCGCGCCTTTCCGGTGTGTCAAAGACACCCGCAGAGGTTTCGCGCATCCAAACCATGTCGGCCAAAGGCCTTGCCGAATGCAGCACAGCATCCAGTGGTGCCCGACCACCGGCACGCACCAGATCATCGGGATCCTGCCCGTCAGGCAAAACGGCAAAACGCACGGAGCGGCCGGGCTGCAAACCGGTCAGGGCCAGATCAACGGCGCGATTGGCTGCGCGTGTTCCGGCCTCGTCGCCGTCAAAACACAACACCGGCTCGGGACTGATGCGCCACAGAAGATCAAGCTGGTTTTCTGTCAGCGCCGTCCCAAGGGGGGCGACCGCATGCTGGATACCGGCCTGATGCAGCGCAATGACATCCATGTAACCTTCGACAGCGACAACGCTACCCGCACCATCAGCGCCCTGTGCGGCACGCCGGGCGCGGGCAAAATTGTAAAGAATCCGGCCTTTGTGAAACAGTTCCGTCTCGTTTGAGTTGAGATATTTCGCCGGAATATCCGACGACATGGCCCGGCCGCCAAAGGCAATCACCTTTTCGCGTGCGCTCAGAATCGGAAACATGATCCGGTCGCGAAACCGGTCATAGGAAACGGCAATGGTCGGCCCATGGACAACCAGACCACAATCTTCAATCTGCTGTTTGTCGACACCTTTGGAGGCAAGATATTGCTTCAGGGCATTGTTGCCGTCCGGCGCATAACCAAGACGAAAGGTGGCAATCGTGCTGCCTGACAGGCCCCGGTCGCGCAGATAGGCCCGCGCCTTGGCGCCTTCGGCAGACTGCAATTTTTCCTGATAGAAGGCCGTTGCCATTTCCATGACATCGGACAGGCTGGCGCGTTCTTTCTCGCGTTGCGCGGCCTGCGGATCATGCGCCGGCATGGAGACCCCGGCAGCATCGGCAATCTGTTGCACGGCTTCATGGAATGAAAGCCCTTCAAGTTCCATCAGAAAGCGGAAGTGATTGCCCGTAACGCCGCAACCAAAACAATGGTAGCGGCCCTTTTGATCCTCGCAATGAAAACTCGGTGTCTTTTCGCCATGAAACGGGCAGCAGCCCCAATAGTCGCCCCGCGACACATTGGTCTTGCGCTTGTCCCAGGCCACGCGCCTGCCGACAACATCCGATATCGGGACACGATCGCACAAATCGTCAAGGAAGGAACTTTCAAAACGCATCAAACTCTGCTCCTGGTCCGGCACCGGTGCGAACCCGCCGGAAAGCAATTTTCACTGAATGATGGAACCGGGCTGGCCTGCGCACAGGTTCCATCGCCTCGGCTTATACAGTCAATGCGCAGCGCGCACCACGCATGGTTTGCGCCATGCCCGTAATTCACAGCCCTTGCACGCCCGGCAGCCAAAACCAAAATATGGCTTGATCACAATGGATATTCTAGATCCAGCCCTTGCGAATCGATTTTGCCACGGCCTGTGTCCGGTTGACAGCATCAAGCTTTTTTGTGGCACTGATGAGGTAATGATTGATCGTATGTTCTGACAGCGAGAGGATTGTCGAAATTTCGCTGCTGGTTTTGCCAGCCGACGTCCACTTCAGGCATTCCAGCTCCCTGTCCGTCAGCGGCGACACTTCGCGCTCATTGCTGAAGGTGATGTTGCTCAGCCGATCAAAGACATGAATGGCGATCATGCTCAACTCGAGCAATTCGCTGCTCTGCAGCGCATCACGTGAACCGGCAAACCCGACCGAGCCGCGCAGGCTGCGCGAATCGTGCACCGGAAAATTGGCGCCGCGCAAAAATCCCTTTTCGCGGAAGGCTGCATTGGAGTCAGCCAGCGCTTGCGAGATCCTGTGGGTGAGGACATCATCCACATGCCAGACAATCGGCGTTGTGGCCCGTCGCAGTGCGGTCATCACCGGGCTTAAATTGATCATATCCAGCCGGTCATAGGCGGTGATCAGCTCGGGCGGCCAATTGTTGATGATGCTGTGGTTCTTGAAGCCGCCCGACATGTCACCGGGCATCGCAAGGACTGAAAAATACTTCAATCCATAGCGCTCGGCCGCCTTGCGGAGATATTTGAAAATATCAAACGATGTTTCCAGTTCATCGATATCGGAATGAATATCGGGCCTGAGCAACTCAACTGTCATGACATGTCATACAAAATACGATTATCTTGTTCCCTGGCTGTTCCGGCACACGGTCCGTTTTGCTGTTTCCGATCTGCACAATGGGTGCGAATGGCGGCCAATCGCAAAGATCCATTGGCGCCCTTATAACTGAGGTAACAGGACAGGCATCAGCCAATTTGGTCCGGACGGTCAAAAACAGCCCATTGTCATCAATATAGCCGCTTTTTAATCAAAAGTGATTGATGGCCCGCAGGTGCACCAATTCATCTGATGCGCCCAGACGGATCCGGGGCCGGATTTATCCAGCCTTTGCCTCGAATCAAAAACGACGCCCGATCAGGCGTCGCTTTCAGATATTTGATATACTGCGACCGCAAATTGAGGCGCAGGGATAGAGGCCTCAATCGTGATGCAGGATCGTCTTCACCACGCCCGAAGCCTTGGAAAAATCCATTTGGCCCGGATATTCGGTCTTCAGAGCATTCATGCATTTGCCCATGTCGCGCAGTCCCTGCGCACCGGTTTGCTGCACGACCTTGCGGCAAGCCTGATTGACATCATCATCGGACAATTGCTCCGGCAGAAAGCTGCGGATCACGTCAATTTCTTCGCGCTCCTGCTGGGACAGTTCCAGCCGGGCAGCCTCTTCAAAGATCCGCGCGGATTCTTCGCGCTGTTTGATCATTTTTCCAAGAATCTGCATGATATCCTCATCGCCAACCGGGTCTTTTCCCGCTCCGCGATTGGCAATATCCCTGTCCTTGACAGCAGCCAGTATCAACCGGATTGTGCCAACACGACGGGCATCTCTTGCCTTCTGCGCTTCTTTAAGGGAAGCAACCAATCTTTCACGCATTCTGCTATCTCCAGCAATTTCTGGCGGACAATATTCCGTAACGCCCACCAATGCAAACAAAACCCAACAGGCTAAGCTGCTGAATTTGCTGTGTTTTTTATTTAAATTGGCACCAGGCTCCAGATTGACGCATTGCAGGACCTTGTTTATGTTCCCACATCTGCATAGACAATCAAAAACAGGCGGAGCGGCTGAATTGATATTCAGGGTGCTTTCGTCCCATAAGGTGGTATGCCCGACTGCATTCGTCAAGTCCGGGCCTTCAAACTGGCCACAAGGGCCTGATACGGAATGAAATGACCAAAACATCAGTCTGGGAAAAACGCAAGCCAACCGCCCTCCTCGTCCTGTCTGACGGCACAGTGATCGAAGGCCATGGCCTTGGTGCAACCGGTACGGTCGAGGCCGAAGTCTGTTTCAACACGGCCCTGACCGGATACCAGGAAATTCTGACCGACCCGTCCTACACCGGACAGATCGTCACCTTCACATTTCCACATATCGGCAATATCGGCGCCAACAGCGAGGATATTGAAGATCTGACACCTGCCGCACGCCACGGCGCGGTCGGCGCCATATTCAAGGCGGATATTACCGAGCCTTCCAATTACCGTTCCGGCGAGCATCTTGATGCTTGGCTGAAAGCCCGGGGCATTGTCGCCCTGTGCGGCATTGATACACGGGCATTGACGGTATGGATTCGCGAAAACGGCATGCCCAATGGCGTCATCGCCCATGACCCGAACGGTCAATTCGATCTGGATGACCTGCGCCAGCGCGCCCGGTCCTGGCACGGACTTGTTGGACTGGATCTGGCAAAGGAGACCACAAGCGGCCAATCATCGCAATGGACACAAACACCATGGGTCTGGAACGAGGGATACAGCGACCACAAGGCCGATGATCACGATATCCATATTGTCGCGGTCGACTATGGGATCAAACGCAATATCCTGCGGTTGCTTGCCGGCCTTGGTTGCCGCATCACGGTCGTATCGGCCAAAATGGGTGCAGACGAGATCATCGCCTTGAAACCGGATGGCATCTTTTTGTCAAACGGCCCGGGCGATCCGGAAGCAACAGGCATCTATGCCGTGCCGGTCATTCAGGCCTTGCTGACATACGATATTCCCGTTTTCGGCATCTGCCTTGGACACCAGATACTGGCGCTGGCGCTGGGTGCAAACACGAAAAAAATGCATCAGGGCCATCACGGCGCCAACCACCCGGTCAAGGATTACACCACCGGAAAGGTGGAAATCGTATCGATGAACCATGGTTTCGCCGTCGACGGCAAGTCTTTGCCGGCCGAGGTGGAAGAAACCCATGTCTCGCTGTTTGACGGTTCCAATTGCGGCCTGCGGGTCAAGGGCAAGCCGGTATTTTCGGTGCAGCACCATCCCGAAGCCTCACCTGGACCACAGGATTCGCATTATCTGTTTCGCAGGTTCATCAATCTGATCCGCGAAAAACGCGGAGAAGCAGCACTCGCCGAATAGAGCGCTGCTGCCACACAGGCTGCGCCTGGTCCGGCAGCAGGCACTCAATCGCCCCTAAACCGGACTGTTGAACGTATCGCAGGCATCCAGGCGCCCGGTTTGAAAGCCCTTGCTAAACCAGTCCTTGCGCTGTTGCGATGTGCCGTGATTGAAACTGTCCGGCACCACATAGCCCTGCGTGCTGCGCTGCAAAGTGTCATCGCCGATCTGGTTGGCCGCATTGAGCGCCTCCTCCAGATCACCGCCCTCAAGCAGCCCCTTCTGAGCTGTGAAATGCGCCCAGATTCCGGCAAAACAATCGGCCTGCAATTCCACCCGCACAGACATCCTGTTTTCCTCGACCTTGCTCAAGGTGGCGCGCATCTCGTTGAATTTCGGCAGGACACCGATCAGGTTCTGCACATGATGTCCAACCTCGTGGGCCAATACATAGGCCTGCGCAAAGTCACCGGACGCACCAAAGCGACGCTCCAGCTCATCGTAAAAAGTCAGGTCGATATAGACCTTGCGGTCAGACGGGCAATAAAACGGCCCTGAAGCCGAGCTTGCCGAGCCGCAGGCTGAGCGGACCTGGCCGCTAAACAGCACCAGTGTTGGATCCTCGTAGACCGCGCCATTGGCCTTGAAAATGCCACGCCATGTGTCTTCGGTTTCCGCCAGTACGGTGGAAACAAACTGCGTCATCTCATCCTGGCGCTGCGGCGACACCTGCTCCGCGGGCGGTGCCTGAACCTGCTGACTGGTGGACGACCCACCATCAATGCCAGCCAGCAATGCCGATGGATCAATGCCCAATGCCTTGAGGATGATATAGCCGACGACCAGAATGACGATCATCGAAATTCCGCCGCCGGATGCGCGACGAACCCGCCGCCCGCCGCTTGGCAGTTTGATGTTCCCGCCCCGACCGAAGGGATTGCGGCGCGGTGCGGCGCCCTGGTTTCCTCGACGATCTTCAATATTACTGCTTTGGCGACGACCCTTCCAACGCATTCAACAACTCCGCTTCAAATCAAATTCGGCAGGCTGATCTTCTGATGGCGCGCCTGCAAATGCACAGGGTTTTGACCTGTCAGAGGTCCAACCCTACATGGTTGTAATCTATGTCACACAAATGGGGTAAAATGTCATGATAATAACGCCGGATGCTTTATCTTACTGAACAGGTGCAGGCCATTGACTTCTGAAGACTTCAAACGTTGGCGCAAGGCGCTCAAGCTCAATCAGAAAGATGCTGCGATTGCCCTGGGATTGAAAAAACGGGTCATCCAGTACTACGAAAAAGGCAAAAGAGACGGTCGCAAGGTGGAGATCCCCCTGACGGTCTCATTGGCCTGCTATGCAATCGCCCGTGGCGTCTTGCACTACGACGCATCCGAACTCGAATCCGAGCCCGGTTCTGAACCCGGCTCTGCACTCTGACGCATGATGCCACCCCCGTCGGGTCACCGCAGGCAGCGACGGCCCCTGCGGGAATCTCCAAAAGGGCTGAAAAAGCCGCCAAAACGGGGTTTCCCTGCCTGTTCCTTTGTCCTATAAGGCCGCCTGTACCTAGGAGCATTGACAATGACCCAAACAGACGGCCTCCCAGCGCCACTGGAAAGTCCACTGGACGGGAAGAATCGGCGTAGCGGTGCAGGGCAAACCCCGGTGAACCGGCATCCATGCAAGATGGCAGCCAGATCTCCCCTGCCCCGTAGCGTGATGCGACGATCTGCATCGGTCACAATCAATCTTTCTTGATATTGGTCCACACAACAATTGCTGCTCACAGTCCTGATGCCAACGGGGCCATCGTGATGCCTGCCTGCCGGATGAAAACACATGCCAAAACGCACTGACATCAAGTCCATCCTCATTATCGGTGCCGGACCGATTGTCATTGGCCAGGCCTGTGAATTCGACTATTCCGGCACCCAGGCCTGCAAGGCGCTCAAGGAGGAAGGCTACCGGGTCATCCTGGTCAATTCCAATCCCGCCACCATCATGACGGATCCGGACCTGGCCGATGCGACCTATGTCGAACCCATCACGCCGGAGGTTGTCGCCAAGATCATCGCCAAGGAACGCCCCGATGCGCTGCTGCCGACAATGGGTGGCCAGACGGCCCTCAACACGGCCCTGTCGCTCAGGCGCATGGGGGTCCTCGACCGCTACAATGTCGAAATGATCGGCGCCAAGCCCGATGCCATCGACAAGGCGGAAGACCGGGCCCTGTTCCGTGAGGCCATGGCTGCGATCAACCTTGAAACGCCCCGCTCGAAACTGGCCAATGCCACGGAGCCCAAGGAACAGGACCGCAAGGCCCATGAGGCCAAACGCGAAGAACTGAAGGCACGCCTCGGCGGCGCTGAACTCGACACCGCACTGGATGCGCTGGAAACCGAATGGCAACTGGGCGAGACCGACCGCAAGCAGCGGTATATCGGTCACGCCCTTGGTGTTGCCGCACAGGCACTGGATTTTGTCGGCCTGCCGGCCATTCTCAGACCCTCCTTCACCATGGGCGGCACCGGCGGCGGCATTGCCTTCAACCGCTCGGAATTCTTCGAAATCATCGAAGCCGGTCTTGACGCATCGCCGACGACGGAAGTGCTTGTCGAAGAATCGGTGCTTGGCTGGAAAGAATACGAAATGGAGGTCGTGCGCGACACGGCAGACAATTGCATCATCATCTGCTCCATCGAGAATATCGATCCGATGGGCGTACATACCGGCGATTCCATCACGGTCGCCCCGGCGCTGACGCTCAGCGACAAGGAATACCAGATGATGCGCAATGCATCGATTGCGGTGCTGCGTGAAATCGGCGTCGAAACCGGTGGTTCCAACGTGCAGTTCGCCGTCAATCCGGCAGACGGGCGACTGGTCGTCATCGAAATGAACCCGCGCGTATCGCGTTCCTCTGCCCTTGCATCCAAGGCCACCGGGTTCCCGATTGCCAAGGTCGCCGCCAAACTGGCTGTCGGCTATACGCTGGACGAGCTGGAAAATGACATTACCGGCGGCGCCACACCGGCGTCCTTCGAGCCATCCATCGATTACGTCGTCACAAAAATTCCGCGCTTTGCTTTTGAAAAATTCCCCGGCGCCGAACCCCTTTTGACAACATCAATGAAATCCGTCGGCGAGGTCATGGCGATTGGCCGGACCTTCGCCGAATCCCTGCAAAAGGCCTTGCGCGGCCTGGAAACCGGCCTGACCGGTCTGGATGAAATTGAAATCCCCGGCCTTGGCGAGGGCGATGACGGGAACGCTGTGCGCGCAGCATTGGGGACACCGACGCCCGATCGCCTTCGGATGATCGCCCAGGCCCTTCGCCTGGGTGAGAGCGAAGAAATGGTGCATGAAAGCTGCAAGGTCGATCCCTGGTTCATTTCGCAGATCAAGGCGATTGTTGACATGGAGAGCCGCATTCGCGAGCACGGCCTTCCCGATGACGCCGAAAATCTGCGCATGATCAAGGCAATGGGTTTTTCCGACGCAAGGCTTGGCTCGTTGACACGCCAGCGCGAACGCGATGTTGCCCAATTGCGGCAGACACTTGATGTCCATCCGGTCTACAAACGCATCGATACCTGTGCAGCGGAATTTGCTTCACCCACCGCCTATATGTATTCCACCTATGAAGTCCCGTTTGCCGGCGCTTTGCGTTCCGAGGCCGATGTTTCGGACCGCAAGAAAGTTGTTATTCTGGGCGGCGGCCCCAATCGTATCGGCCAGGGCATCGAATTTGACTATTGCTGCTGCCACGCAGCCTACGCGCTTGATGATGCGGGCTATGAATCCATCATGATCAACTGCAACCCGGAAACCGTGTCGACCGATTACGATACGTCTGACCGGCTCTATTTCGAGCCCCTGACCGAAGAAGACGTCATGGAAATCCTGCGCACCGAACAGCAGCGCGGCACGCTGCATGGCGTGATTGTCCAGTTTGGCGGCCAGACACCCCTGAAACTGGCCAATGCCCTCGAGCGCGAAGGCATTCCGATTCTCGGAACCGCCCCGGATGCAATTGATCTGGCCGAAGACCGCGACCGGTTTCAAAAGCTTCTGACCAAACTCGACCTGCTTCAGCCGAAGAACGGCATTGCCCACTCGGTGGAGCAATCCAGGCTCGTTGCCACCGAAATCGGCTTCCCGCTGGTTGTGCGTCCCTCCTACGTTCTGGGTGGCCGCGCCATGCAGATCATCCGCGATGAGAGCAATCTTTCAGATTACCTGCTGGGAACGGTTCCGGAACTCGTTCCGGAAGAAATCAAGGCCCGTTATCCCAACGACAAGACCGGGCAGATCAACACATTGCTTGGCACAAATCCGCTTCTCTTTGACAGCTATCTGTCCAATGCCATCGAAGTCGATGTCGACTGCCTGTGTGATGGCGAAAATGTCTTCATATGCGGCATCATGGAACATATCGAGGAAGCCGGCATCCATTCCGGTGACAGCGCCTGTTCGCTGCCGGTCTATTCCCTTTCGTCCGAGACGCTGGATGAACTGGAGCGGCAAACCACCGTATTGGCCCGTGCACTTAATGTCGGTGGTCTGATGAATGTTCAATTCGCCATCAAGGATGGCGACATCTATATTCTGGAAGTCAATCCAAGAGCATCACGCACCGTGCCCTTTGTCGCCAAGACCATCGGCGCGCCGGTCGCCAAGATTGCCGCCCGGATCATGGCAGGCGAAAAGCTGGATATGGCGATCGCCGCCTATGGCAAAAAGCCCGACCCGCGCAACCTCAACCATATTGCCATCAAGGAAGCGGTCTTTCCCTTCGCCCGCTTTCCCAATGTCGACACCTTGCTGGGACCGGAAATGCGCTCAACGGGCGAGGTCATCGGCCTCGACACGGATTTTGCACTTGCCTTCGCAAAATCCCAATTGGGTGCCGGAGTTGAACTGCCGCGCGATGGCAATGTCTTCATTTCCGTTCGTGACGAAGACAAGGAACGGGTATTGCCGGCGGCCAAAATACTGAACGCCAGTGGTTTTGCCATCATTGCAACAGGTGGCACTGCCAGCTTCCTCATTGAAAACGGCATCCCGGCAACCAAGATAAACAAGGTGATGGAAGGCCGCCCCCATGTGGAAGACGCCATCAAGAACCGCACGATCCATCTGGTGATCAACACAACGTCCGGTGCGAAGGCCATGTCGGATTCCAAATCCCTGCGCCGGGCCGCGTTGATGCAAAAGGTTCCCTATTATACGACAATGTCGGGCGCGACCGCAGCGGCAAGAGCCATTGCTGCTCTGACGGCGGGAAATCTTGAAGTCAGACCACTGCAGGACTATTTTGCGGCATGACAATCATCGCCGCAAAGGCGCTTTTGGCTTTTGATGCATGTGGAAACAACATGATCAGCCGAGCGCGCCACGCGTGTATTTGACAGGATAATGGCCCGCGCGCAAACACATGATGCCGGGTCAATGAAAATACTGGATCATTGCCCCCATATGCTGCTATGCTTAAGCCATTATTAGGAAAGACGGTTCCGGATCGATGATTTGGGGGCCGTTTTCTTTTGCGTTTTCGTGCCTTCTCCCAGGGGCACGCAACGCCAAAAAAGACGGAGAAGGACATGGTAGAAAAAGTCCCAATGACGCAAGGCGGGTATACCAAACTCGGCGAAGAACTGCGCTGGCGCAAGCAGCAGGAGCGTCCGCGCATTATTGAAGCCATTGCCGAGGCAAGGGCCCATGGTGACCTATCGGAAAACGCCGAATACCACGCCGCAAAGGAAGCCCAGAGCCACAATGAAGGCCGCGTTGCCGAACTTGAGGATCTGACTGCCCGCGCCGAAGTGATCGACCTGACGAAACTGTCTGGTGATACCGTCAAATTCGGCGCCATCGTCAAGCTGGTCGATGAAGACACGGAAGAGGAAAAAACCTATCAGATCGTCGGTGACCAGGAAGCCGATGTCAAAGAAGGGCGCATTTCCCTCTCGTCTCCCATTGCCCGCGCTCTGATCAGCAAACAGGTCGGCGACAGCGTTGAAGTGAACGCTCCCGGAGGCGCCAAAGCCTATGAAATTCTTGCCGTGAGCTGGAGCTGACGGCAAGCCGACGATCGAGAATGTCGTATAGAGATGGGCACCGGTTTTGCGATGAAATTCACGCTCAATCAAAGGATGAAAACAGGATCGCCGGAACGTGTTCAGGCCTCCTGTTTCATCCCGGCGGCGCATAAGCAGTCTGCACATCATGCCAAATGACTTTGAACTGATTGTTACCAACATGCATCGGAATTTCACCGGTGTGTCGGCTACAGTGTCGGCCGTTGTGCGAAAACAGGCGACACTTTCCAAGGTACAGCTGGTCGGGCAGTCTTTGCCCGGCTGCCCCCGACCGATCACCTATCGTGAAGCCGTCAAATTGACCCGTCAGCGCCTGTCTGATGGCGCTCGGGTCATCTGGCATGTGCGGCGAAACAACGAAATGCGCGCCGCCCTGTGGGTGCGTGACGGCTTGCGGCTGCCGATACGGATCGTATTCACCTCAGCCGCACAAAGGCGTCATTCCCCATTTCCCCGCTGGCTGATCTCTCGCATGGATGGCATCATTGCCACAACGCAGGCGGCAGCGTCTTTTCTGCCCAAAGTCAGCGCAACCGTTCACCATGGCGTCGATGCCGAGCTGTTTCATCCGGCAGACGACCCGGCGGCAGAATGGCAAAAGAACAGCTGGCCCGGCGGCATGGGTGTCGCAACCATTGGTCGGATACGCCCGGAAAAGGGCACGGACCTCTTTGTCGATGCGATGATAGAGCTGCTGCCTGATATTCCCGATGCAACAGCCCTGATCATTGGCAAGGCGAAAAGAGAGCATCGGGCTTTCGAAGCCGATTTGCGCGCCCGCGTAGCAACCGCAGGCCTGTCGGAGCGCATCATTTTTGTCGGGGAAATTGCGTCGGAAGAGATGCCGGCACTGGTGCGAAGCCTGTCGCTGCTGGTTGCAGCACCGCGCTATGAGGGTTACGGCCTGACACCCCTGGAAGCCATGGCCAGCGGTGTGCCGATCGTGGCCACAAATACCGGCTTCTTCTCATCCTTCATCGGAGACAATGAAGCGGGCACTCTGGTTGCGCAGCCGGACCCCGCCGAAATCGCCTCAGCCTCCCAGACCCTTTTGCAAAATCCGCTGGAGCAGGCGCTCAAGAGCAGCAGCGCGCGCAATCGCGCAATCAGCAATTTCGGCATCGACAAGGAAGTGGCTGGCATCCAGCAGGTCTATGAGGCCCTGTGGGACGAACCGGACAAAACAACCGCACTGACTTGAAACGCGACCAACCGGATGCATTGACATCAAAGTGCCAAGGCTATTGCCAAAAAACCCCTACCCTTGACGAAAAACCCGCTGTCCACTTGAAAGTCCATTGCACGACTTCGTACATTAGGGCAAATGCGGCTATAGGTTTCATTCAAAGCGAATCTGTGGACTGTCAAGGCCGCGCAAAGCAGCAACAAGGATAATTCGACCATGACCACCCGCCATGCACGCGTCCTGATTATCGGCTCAGGTCCCGCAGGTTATACGGCTGCCATCTATGCAGCACGTGCAATGCTTGAACCCGTTTTGATTGCCGGCATGGAGCAAGGCGGTCAATTGATGATCACCACCGATGTCGAGAACTACCCCGGCTATGCGGAGACCGTGCAGGGCCCGTGGATGATGGAGCAGATGCTCAAACAGGCAGAACACGTGGGGACCGATATCGTCAATGATGTGGTCACCGCCGTTGATCTTGATGTGCGGCCTTTCCGCGTGCAAACCGATTCCGGGCAGGAATACACGGCCGATGCGCTGATTATTGCCACCGGCGCACAGGCCAAGTGGCTTGGCATCGAAACCGAACAGACCTTCATGGGCTTTGGCGTTTCGGCCTGCGCGACCTGTGACGGCTTTTTCTATCGCGGAAAAAATGTTGTGGTTGTCGGCGGAGGCAATACGGCCGTCGAGGAAGCGCTTTATCTTTCCAACATCGCCGCAAAAGTGACGGTCGTGCACCGTCGCGACGAATTCCGCGCAGAAAAGATCCTTCAGCAGCGCCTGCTGGCGAAAGACAATGTCGAGATCATCTGGGACAGCCAGCTTGAAGAAATCACCGGCGTTGAATCCAAACCACCCTCTGTCACCGGTGTCCGGCTGAAGAATGTCAAGACCGGTGCGATCTCGCAACTGGAAACCCATGGCGTCTTCATAGCGATCGGTCACGCACCTTCCGTCGCGCTGTTCGAAGGCAAACTCAAGCAAAAGCCCAACGGCTATTTGTGGACGGCAGCCGATTCAACCGCTACCGATGTAGAAGGCGTGTTTGCCGCCGGAGATGTCACGGACGATATATACCGTCAGGCAGTGACGGCAGCCGGCATGGGCTGCATGGCTGCGCTCGAGGCAGAACGTTATCTCGGCTAGCCTGAAACGCTGGCGGGCAATGGTCCGCCGGCCCACTTTGGCCACCGCAATGTCGGCCGGTCATCAAGGAGACAATTGATGCCTCTTGATTGGGACAAATTGCGAATTTTCCACGCAGCCGCGGAAGCCGGGTCGTTTACCCATGCAGCCGAAAAGCTTCATCTGTCCCAGTCGGCGATTTCCCGGCAGGTCAGCGCGCTTGAACAGGACATCGGCGCACCGCTGTTTCACCGGCACGCACGCGGCCTTATCAAGACCGAACAGGGCGAAATGCTGTATCGCACCGCCCATGAGGTTCTGCTGCAACTCGAAGCGGTAAGGGCAAAGCTGTCAGAGACAACGGATTCACCCAGCGGCAAGCTGCGCGTCACGACGACGGTGGGCCTGGGATCGGGCTGGCTGACTGACCGGATGCAGGAGTTCTGTGAACTGTTTCCCGATATTCAGGTGCAATTGCTGCTCGACAATGAAGAGGTCGATGTCAACATGCGCCATGCCGACTGCGCCATCCGCCTTCGACAACCCCAACAACCCGATCTGATCCAGCGCAAGCTGTTTACCGTGCACATGCATGTCTATGCGGCCGCATCCTATCTCAACCGCTACGGAAAACCGGAACAGGTCGATGATTTTGACAAGCATCGCATCATCACCTTCGGGGAGCCTGCTCCCAATTATCTGCTGGACGTCAACTGGCTGGAAGTGGCGGG
>TARA_R110000751_G_scaffold6265_3_pt1 | contig 26057 bp, 26 predicted proteins | sample TARA_R110000751 | Tara Oceans TARA_R110000751 (sample SAMEA4398001) | marine metagenome | biome: Polar Biome; feature: [MES] marine water layer (ENVO:01000295) within the mesopelagic zone...; material: water (ENVO:00002006), including particulate matter (ENVO:01000060) such as...... | reverse complement strand
CACCAGGGTACGAGAAGAGATACTCAAGTGCCGTAAGGACTTTGTATACTTCGCAAAGACCTACCTTAAACTGGTAGATATCCACGGAAAAGTAAAACGGTTCAAGCTATACGTCGCCCAGGAGAAGATCAAGTCCTCAATGGAGGACAACCCCCACACGATGGTGATCAAGGCCCGGAAGCTGGGATCTACCACGTTTATCGCTGGGTATTTCCTCTGGAAGGCGCTGTTTAACAAGAACACACGCGTCGCAGTTGTCGCTCATACGGACGAGGCAGTGAAGGAGATCTTCTCGATCTACCAGCACTTCTACAACAACCTGCCGCATGAGTTGAAGGTCAAGGCGATAAAGAACAGGGACAATCAACTACTTCTGGTCACCGGATCACAGATCAAGATCGGGACATCGTCCTCAGAGAGCTTCCGTGGGCAGACGTATCACTACATCCACGCATCAGAGTACGCCTTCTGGAAGAACCTCGGAGCGACGATCGCCGGGCTCTTCGGTACAGGGGCAGATAACGCCACCATCATCCTCGAGTCGACCGCCAATGGGCTCAATGAGGCGAACGAGATGTGGACTGGGGAGTCTGGCTTTCAGAAGCTGTTCCTCGGGTGGAAGCTCGACGAGCGGCTGAACCTCAAGAGGGCGATGTACAAGGATATCACCCCGGAAGAGCGTAAGTACATCAAAGAGTACGAACTCAGCGACACCCAGGCGAACTGGATGGTCAACCGGTTGAGGACGAAGTGCGCCAACAACTGGCAGATCTTCAACCAGGAGTTCCCGGCAACCGCAGAGATAGCCTTTGTCACCTCCGGGCAGCGGTTCTTCCCCGAGCCTTTCCCCGTTACCGAGGCAATCCCCGGCTATAAAGAATACGAAAAGAAACTTAAGTATCACGTCTATTCGATGGGTGTTGATACCGCCTCTGGCTCACCTGGTGGTGATTTCTCCTCCGCAATGGTGCTCGATGTGACCGATACTGACCGGGTCCGCATGGTAGCCACCTTTTACCGCCGTCTGCCTCCCGCAGAGTTTAGGGATGAGATCCGCAGGATCGCTGTGGAGTACGGGGCGCTATGCGTTATTGAGTCTAACTCCTACGGGCTGTCCATCGTCGAGGGGATGATGGAGGACGGGTACGCCAGGCTGTATCGAGAGACGAGGTGGGACAGGACAGACAAGCGGTGGATGGAGAAGATCGGATTCTCCACAACGTCGAAGTCACGCAACCTCCTCCTCTCGAGGCTCTACGAGTATGTCAGCCGAAAGTGGCTTGCGGTCACCTGCCCCAACTTCATGGTCGAGGCGAATGCCCTGATCTACAACTCGAGGGGAAGAATCGAGGCCGCTTCCGGGAAACACGACGATATGGTAATCGCGGCTGGGCTTGCCCTCATGGGCATTGACCAAGTTAGTGAGATAGTAGAAGAACTTGCAGAAGGCCAACGGCCAAGCAATCTTAGGGATATGGTCCAGTGGGAGTTGGCAACAGGCCGCTCCTTCAAGTCAACGAGCGACGGCGATTTTTCAGAATCCCCGATCGACGCCGCTCTAAATGATCTACCGGGGAATCTGTAACTACGTTCGTCAGCACGTTAGTCTGGCAGAAAGGTGCGTAATGTCTTTGCTTTCTGAAGAGCAAGAGAACGAGCTAGTCGCACGGCTCGAGGGGAATGTGCCTGGAATGTCTGAGGAGCAGGTGGAAGTTACCGCTGCATCGGACTCGGAGGGGGATGTTAGCGTTGAACCCGAAGAGATCGCTACCGATGAAGCCGTAGAAGCCGCTGCAGAGGAGACAGACCAAGCAGAAGATGAAGTAGAGGAAGGGCACAATGTTCCGTACGCTCGCTTCAAGAAAGTCATCGACGCCAAAAATGGTTTCGCCGACGAACTTGAGGCGCTCAGAGAGCAGATGTCTGAACTCAGCAGCCAGCAGACTGCAGTGAATCAAGAGGTCGAAGCTCCTGCCTATACAGCGGCAGAGGGTGACGAGTATATTGATGAAGCTGTGCTCAATCGGCTCGGTTCTATGTCGCAGACGATTCAGGATCTCCAGGTGCAAGAGGCACAGCGCCAACTGGAGGTAGAAGTGGGAGAGGCGGTAAAAGCCCACCCGAACGTCCCTGAGACATATTTACTTCAGGAGATCATTCGTGATCCCAACTCGAATGCAATGAGCCTAGCTCAGACGTATTCGGTACAAGTTGGAGAGATCGAAGAGGCAGCGATTTCTCGCTACCTCGCAACGCAGTCCGCAGACGCTCCCGCTGCATCTGCCCGGCGCTCGCCACACGTCCCCCCCGAAGTGGATGGGGCGAGCCACAGAACATCAAGCGGCGGACAGGGCAAGAGCCAGTCCGCAATGAACCCAATGGAGTCCGCTACCGAAGCCCTTTTGAAACGGCTCGAAGCGGGCGGTTTTTAAGGAAATAGAAAATGGTTGCTACACTTACAGGGTCCCTCGACCCAATCCTAAAGGACTTCTACGCAGGTCCTATCGCCGACACTCTCAATCGCGAGATCGAGATGGTCGATATGTTCAACAAGAGCAAGATCAGTTGGGTCGGGCGTAAGGGCATCATGTCCGTTCGCACGGGTCGCAACGGTGGTCGAGGCTTCGTTGCCGAGAACGGCGCTCTACCTACTGCTGGTCAGAACCAGTATGCGGACCTCGTGTTCGAGGCCAAGTACCTCTACGGTCGTACTGAGATCACTGGTCCCGCTATCGCCCAAGCCAAGGCTTCTGCCGGTGCGTTTGTAAACGCTCTGAAGGAAGAACTGGACGGCGCTATCGAGACGGTGAAGGACGACGCCAACGCTACCATGTTCTTTGGTGGTGGTACTGTCGGGTTCCTGAATCAGCGCCGCAATGTTCTCGCTGCTGGAGATTGGGAGTTCTCGGGTAACTACTCGGAGATTCCTGCCAACGGTGCTCCAGTAGCTTGCAAGATCGTTCGTTGCGATACTTACGATGAAGTCGGGGCTGGTACCACTGTGGAGCGGGCTTTGCCTGCTGCTGCGACTCCGGGCACCGTACTTATCGGCGGAGCGCTGGACACCTCCGGCGTCGCTGATGGAGTTGCTTGCGCCCTCGTCGTGATTACTGACACGGCAGTGGCCCCGACGCTCAACCAGGCGATGGGCATCTATGGCAACTTGGCGGCAGGCACCTATGCTAACCCGACTCAGCACTTTACTGCGGAGCGTGACACCACACTCGCAGCCGGTGTTGCGTCGTTGCACTCGACCATCCTGACCGCAGCAACGGGCGTCGGGACGCGTGCTGCGATTACCACCCAGCGCATTCAGGCGATGCTGGACGAGATCGCTAGCGAGTCGGGCACCAGCCCGGACATGCTCTACTGCAACTACATCTTCCGTCAGGAATATGCTGAGTTGATGAACGCCAACCTCCGGGTTGACGCTCGAGATGGTAAGAAGAGCGGTGACCCCGGTTTCGACATGGGTCAACTCTCCTTCAACGGTCTGCCCCTCAAGGCGAGCCGTCACTGTGGTAAGGGGCTGCTCATTGCCCTGAACCGCAAGAGTTGGAACTTGGTCGAAGTTCAGTCGCCTGGATTGGCTGACCTCGACGGTAGCGTGCTGAGTCGCTCTGCCGGCACTGATGCGTACGAAGCCTTCGTGCGCTGGTACTACAACTTGATCTGTAAGCAGCCGAACCGTAACGGTATCATCTGCGGGATCAACTTCTCAGGAGCCTGATAGGCTACTGTCCCTGGCTGGGTGGGGGGCTTCGGCCCCTCGCCCACCCTCGGGGAGGATCATGGAACCGGCTTTTCTTGTGGTTGAGATACTTAAGTTAGTGCTGCTTTACATGCTGTACCGTACTGTAAGAAGCTACGTCGGGCCCATGCTCGATGAGCACAATGACCAACTCGAAGAAGTCGATGACATACTTGGAGATCCAGAATGATAGGACAAGGAATCAGCGGCGGAAGAACCTTCGGAACCAGCAGAGATGACCTTCTCAGACAAGCCGCGGAGAAGCGGCGAGCAGCAGCAGAGAAAGAGGGAGCTGGGGCAAAGTCTATTGGATCTGGCATCGGCACCGCTGTTGGCGTTATCGGTGGGGGTATTGCTGGGGGCCTGGCTGGGGGACCCGCTGGGGCACTCAAGGGGGCCACAACCGGCGGAAGTATTGGCGCTGCCCTTGGAGGCGCTGCCGGAGGAGCGGTTGAGGGCGAGGATCCTTCAGGCGATCTGCTACAGGCAGGCGGTGTCGCTTCATCGAAAAGAGGCAAAGAGCTACTCGACCAAATGATGAAGGCTTGGGGTTAACTATGGCTAAGACTCCTAAGGCTCCTGATCTCAAGACACAGATCGAGGAATCCGCATCAGACAAGAGTCAGCTAACCCGTGTATGGGACCTGTGCTCACTCTTCTTGCGTGGCAAACAGCACGTCCGATGGGACCGTGGAGCGAGTAACTTCACGAGGACCCGGAACAAGAGCGGATCCACAGTAACGATCAACCTTATTTTGAACATCTACCGGAACCTGCAATCAAAGCTGGCTCTGGCATATCCATCCATTACCGTCCTCCCCGCTTCGGCGTCGAGCGAGGACATCGTAAAGTCGCAGGCAGCAGAGACTGCCCTGAAGTACTACTGGTCAAGGGACAAGGTGAAGCGGACGCTGTCGGACGCTCTGGGGTGGGTTCTTCTCACGGGTAACTGCGGTCTGTACACGCGGTTCACGGGCGAGGACGTAACGACCGATGCAGTCAGCCCCTATGACCTGCTCTTTGAGCCCGGAGCCACCAGTTCTGAACAGGCTGCCTGGGTAGCGATCCGCCAGTTGAAAGACCGAGCGGCGCTTGAGGAAGCCTTTCCCGACCACAAAGAGTACATCAAAGAGCAAGCAGAAGCTGACCCCCGCGCTAGCCTACAGGGCTATTTAGGTATGAACGAGCAACGGACCCTTAAGGACCGCCTCGAAACTTACGAAGTCTACTTTCGCAACGGGGACCGTGTGATCCTCCTTGGGACCCGCTACATCTTCGAGAGCAAGTGGCCTGGCGACGCCTTCCCGATTCAGTTCATCCGGCACACCCAGGTACCGGGCCGACTCTGGGGCATGGGCTCCGTCGAGCCGCTCATCGAGATCCAGACGAACTACAACCGGGCGCGTGAACAGGTCATCGAGAACGCAGACCTGATCGCCAATCCTAAGTGGATGATCCCGAAGACCGCTGGACTGGCGTCTGGCGCTCTGGGGAGCAAGGCTGGCGAGAAGGTGTTCTATAACGCCGCTGGTGGGCCGGCTCCGCACCCGGTATCGATGCCCTCATTGCCGAGCTATGTCCTCTCGAATGTTCAGCAGTTAGCATCTGAGATGCTCGATGTTGCCGGCGTTCATGCGACGACTCTGGGCAAGCGCGCCGTGGGTGTCCATTCCGGCAGGGCTATCGAGTCACTGTCTGGAAAGGACATGACTCAACTGCAGGCAACGCAATCCAACATCGAAGAAGCCGTGGAAGACATGGCAACGGTCGTTCTGACTATGATGAAGGAATACTACACCGAGCCCCGCATGATGAAGATGCTCGACAATATGGGGCAGGTCGTCTTTCGACAGTTGCAGGATACTGATCTGGTCGACACCCCCGAAGTGTTCCTCGAGGCTGGCTCCTTGTTCCGGGACGAGAAGCAAGACCGTGATCAGAAGGTCATGGATCTTCTCGAGATGAAACTCATCGACCCGGCTACCGCCCTCCAGGAGCTATCGTTCCACACGGGCAACTCGTTCGTCTCGAAGGAAACTCAGAGCATCGCTCATGCCCGAGATCTCCTCGCTGCATCGATCGAGGGTGACTTCATTGAGATCTTCCCGACAGACGACCTTAAGACATTCGAGCAGGTATTCAGCGACTTCATCCGCACTTCGAACTACTATCTGTTGCCCGATGACCGCCAGGATTACATTCGGGACATTCTAGTTTCGATCCAAACGCACGGTCAGCCGGACATGGATGCTCGTTCTGAAATGCTCACCAAGACCGTGTTCCCTCGCCTTGAACGGGCAGAAGAGGACGCCCAAAAGACGGTTGTATCTATGGACTCTCCTGCAGCCGGTGCTCAGGTGGCAGCGGCTGCGGATGAGTTCTCGGCACTAAAGATGAACCGGCAACTGCTCGATGGAGCCGCTGATCCTGAACAAGGGCTGCACCGCACACTGATGGGGGGTGGGGGATGAACGTCACCGAGGTCTATACGCTCTTCGGCGCTCTGATTGACGAGACGGACGATACATTCCTGACGGTCGCCGATCGTGAGTCGTACCTGAAGACGGGTTATCAGGAGTTTCGGGACCACGTTAACTCTATCGATCCAGACATCTACCTAAAGTACAAACTGCTGGCCGTCGGCGGAGTCCGTGAGCTAGATCTCAACGGGATACTTCTCGGGCCCGCTGCCGTAACGCAGATGGATCGCCTCGTCCGCGTGGCAGCTATCGATAGCATTGCGAACAACAAGGTCAGTGTTTACCTGCAACCTACCTCGACTACATCTCAGTTGTTCGAGGGCGATGGTGACTATTGTCTTTCAGGCGACAAACTCGTCTTCGGTGTCGAATACAGCGGCGATATCCGGATCGAATATGTTGAAACTCCGACCGTAAACTGGGCTCTTCATGGCCCAGCGGACAACGAGTTCATCGACAATCTCAACGCCCAGCATCCCATGATCGCCCTGCTCGCCGCACAGTATTATGCCATTCGAGATAATGCACCGAACATGGTTCTGGACTACCAGTTAGTGCGCAAGCGCGGGGAACTTGAGTCGTGGCTGACGGTCGGCCGCCATACCTCCGCAGCGCAGTTCGTCAGTTCCTGGAGAACCTGATGGCTGCTCGGAGAGGCGCTCGATCACAGGAGGTAGAACTCCTTCAAGGGGGAACCGAAACACGGTCCGCCGAGAAGGTCGGTTGGGTCCAGAATATGTGGCGGCCCTTCGGTCGTCGAGAGTGGGAAGTCCGCCCCGGCTGGGGACAAGCTGCAGAGCATGACACCACCGCCTCAATGCGCCTCCCTGTCGGTACCGATTGGGGCTATAGAGAGCATCTTGGGTCCACGCTTATTGAGACTTCGTTCGGAACAGAACAGGTCGTCTCTGTCCACCTGATGCGGGGGTTCTCTGGCGAGATCGCCTCCAAAGGTACCTACGCTGAGTTCTATTCGGTATCTATCGTTGATCTCGACACCGGTGGTCGGTGGGAGGAGCTTATCCATCAGCCGACGAGCGATAATAACGTCGACTCGATGCCTCTGGATGAGTGGCACGCTAACTACGAAACGAATGAGGACGAGGACCACGAGCAGTGGATCGCTGGATCTACTGACCGCTTCTACTTCGCTACGTTCGAGGGTGTTCTGTACCTCGGCAACCGCCGCACGGGTGTCATGGTCTACCGCCCGACGGACTTCCGACGCTCCCGCCGGCGCCAGGTAGAAACAGCGCAGAAGGAGTCGTGGAGCAAGCAGTACGGTGAGTCGAGTCTTCTGACACGTCTGACCCCGGTAAATGGGCTCGTCTCTGACGCTTTCGCCTATCTCAACCGCAGCACCTTCCCTGAGGTGCTTGCCATCTCCGACTATCAGGGCCGCCTAGTTGTCGCGAGCGAGCGCGAGGTCTTCTTTTCTGACCCGAGTTATGCTGCGTCGTTCGCTGCATCTAACAGCTTCAGTGTCCCATCCGAGAAGCCGATTACAGCCATCGCTTCCATCGCTGATAGCCTGATGATCTGGACTGAGTCAGAGACGTTCTACTACCAGCCGTCGTCAGGGTTCGTCGTATCCACGGGCCGGATCGTGAAGGTCAGCGACCACGTTGGGTGCATCGGCGGACACGCTGTCTCCCGCCAAGGTACTGGAGTTATCTGGGTAGACCGTAACGGGGTATGGTCCTCGAACAATGGTCTGCAGATCAACGACGCTAGCGCCCCGATCCGGGGATTCTTCAACGACCAGGTGACCTCGCCACTCAACGCTTTCTTCGTGAATAATGGCCTCAGCAGCCCGGCTACGGAGGAGCAACCGCGCACCTCTTACTCATTCGATTCCCGCTCAGATGTTTCCATTGCCCACAATAGTCGCTACGGCGTCACCCTCGTCTCCTTCTCCGAGATGAACGTCCTCTGGTGCTTCGACGGTCAGAACTGGTCGCTCTGGCCCGTTGAGTCGATGGTGAGCACCCAGGCGGGACAGTCCGTCGTCGGGGTGAAGCGAGGGCTTACGAACCCAGCAGTGCTGTCGGGCAAGGAAGACTTCTACCTCGTCGGCGGAATCCAGGAACAGACCCTAGTCGACGCATTCGATCCGACTGGGGGGCTCAATACCGTGGCGTCGTCTTACTACATCACGACGCTGGAGCGTGGCGGCGGACTGGATCGCTCGATCAAAGATGAGGATGAGCGGATCATCTCCGGTTACTACGAGAAGCCGTTCACCGGAGCTTCCGATGCGAGATTCTACTTTGGCGAGCCGATTGTTCAGCGCAATGGTGAGCGGTGGATCCCGGTTGATCTGGTTACTGATTCTGGCGGGGCGAGCCTGCCTACGCACTTTGACCTGATCTTCACCTTCGATACAGTAAACTGGGATATCGCTCTAGTTCTTGGAGCCACCATAGATCTCATAACCCCCACGGAGCGTACTCAGAGTATCGACGGGTACAGTTTAACTCTCCCTGTTGCCGGAACATCTGAAGCCCAAGTCTACCTTGGTGGCGTGCCGAACGCGGCAGGTAACGAAATACGGATCAGGTGGGACGCTGGTGCATCATTGCTTGCCGCCTTGCAACTAACCCCATTGAATCGCAACCCTCTGTTTTATCTCAAGTTCCTTCCTGTGGGGGCTGTTATCCCGACGACGATAAACTGGGGTTTCACTGTCACTACTGCCCAGGTGTCAAACGCTGTCACTACTGACCTTGCCTCCGTGTATATCTGGGAGCAGGCGTTTCGCTCGATACCGGACACACTGTCGGCGGAGTCTCAGCCTGTAGACTGGGCATTCAAGGGAACCCAGATCGGGCTCGAACAGGGCGGACAAGTCAAAGCTCGTGGTGTTTACGCTCTTATGAAGAGCCGGGGACGCTCCACCAGTCCGATCTTCCCCAACTGGCTATGGGGCGTCTATAACACTTTGCTTGGCTCTGACTGGAAGGGTTGGTCATCTCAGGTTGTTGATACCACTGAGAATATGACCAACATTAAGGATAAGTCCCCCATCCGGACCCGAGTCAAGGATTCATCTGGGAACATGGTCTACAGAACATTCTCTGGCGGGCCCCGATACGGGTCGTACCTGATCGACGACGAGGAGCTTGATACGATAGCCACGTCGGACAGCGTCAGGGGCGAGCAGATCAGCTACATGTTATTCGGGTTCATCCGCTCAAGGGCGGAGGGGCTGATTCTGAGCCGAGCAAAGGCCGTGATTCGTCGCGTCGGTGGCCGCCGGAGGATCGGTAGATGACCCAGAATACCGTCATCGATCCGGCCCGCTCTATCTTTGGGTCGATGAACGCTCGAACGGGTGACGAGATCTCTAATCAAGTAGGGAGCCTGGCCGACACCGTTGTCGAGGCGGGGCAGGCAATCGCTGAGGTTATGGAAACAGGCAACAGCATCCTACTCTTATCTGGGGAGCATGGCGGGGTAACGCTTGCAAAGCCGCACACCACCCTCCGCGGAGTGCCCGGTGCAATCATCGGCAGGCTCGTCCGCATCGAGGATGATGCCATCATCACCGGGGTCCACTTCCGAAGCTCGGGTGACGATACAAATGCCAAGCATCTCGTCCGAGTGAAGGCTGGAGCGAAGGTCGTCTTCCAGGACTGCATCTTCGAGCGAAACAGTTCGGATGAGTCGACCGCCCCGATTGCTCCGCCTGTCACAGAGAACTGCTTTGTCCTCATCGACAACGGAGGGGCTGCCATGATTACTGGCAGCGTCTTCCGCTCACAGGCTGCCACCGGAGCCATGTCTTCAGCAGCAGGGACAGTCGTTCAGAACCTTGCGCCGGCAGCAGGAGCAGTCCACGTTGGATGGGGCGCTAACCTGTCCACCCAGTCACACGGAACAACCGTCACTACGAGCCCGGAGATAACGTGAGCATTCGCGTCTTCACAAACCAGCAGTTTGCTGAGGGAACAACCATCGACGGCAACCGGGTCGAGATGTCTCTTCAGCAACTTGAGAAGCGGGTCAATGCTGTCCCCTATGGTGATGTCAAAACGAGGTGGATGCAGACCCAGTATGTAATGGGCTGGAGCCCGATTCTTTCCGGGATAACGTCGACCCAGCAGCACCCATGGCTTAGAACAGCGAATGTCGCCGCCGACGTGTACGGGGCTACCCCAGACCACGGGATTATGAACCCAGAACGCCTGAAGGGGATCAAGAACCAGGAAATCTCACCCAGTGGATGGAAGGTCGAGGGCGACGAAACTCTTTACTCTTGGACGACCAAGCTAGCGATCACTGGTCCAGCGATTCTGGACGGATTAGATGTTATGATGCTAAGGGACAGCGACTACAGCCAGGCGGTGTTTGCGTACTTCAGCGACGTGGACATCGTTATCGACATCGATAGCCCCTTCTCGCCCGAGGACCGTACTCAGAACGCCATCGAACTGCACCGAAAGAACTACTCGTCCCTCGCAACCGAGATTCGCCCTGGGTCCTTAGCTAAATCTAATGACATGCTCCCCTCATTTGTTGGCGGCGACATCGACGGGTCATCGCTTAACATTGACGATCTGAATATCCCACTATACCCAGGTTCGAGGCTGCGTGTGTCGATGGTCATTCCTCAGTATGGCGCCCCCTTCCCTGGCCCATGGGGAAGCGCCCCGTGGCGCACATTTGTTCCTGGAATGGTGATCTCACTCTTGGAGCCAGTGACTAATGGCTAAGATCGGATTCAAGCGGCTTACCCGTGGCGTAGCTCTACTCACAGACCACATCCATGCCCAGATTCAGAAAGCCGCCACTCGCCTAACGACGACTGGTGTCGATAACTCGAATCTCGAGGCAGGATGGGGCACGTTTCGGATGAACCTGTCGCTGCCTTCAACGAACTCGACAGGGTTTACAGCCGCGGTTGTCCCCTTCACTCTTCCGCCCCTCCAGGAGTTCTTCACGACGACTCCAGGGGTGTCCAACCCATCCACCCCATTGATCGTCCTTGACGAGGTTTCCTTCGGCTTCGACCAGAGGGCAGAGCCTGCCGCTGTTGCTGACGGAAGCGGGGGACCAGTAGAGGGCAATATCTACTATGACGGCGCAGAGAAGTTAGATGTACGACTCGTTATCTTCGAGAAGGACATGGAGGCATGGAAGACGGCGTCACCCTTTACAAAGCAGGAGTTCACTCGCGAAGTTTACTCGCTAGTAATCCCGGCCTATGCTCTGTCTGGAGAGTTTACTCGCCTCAACCCGGTAGCTCAGGGCGGACTCGATATTGTTTTCGATCCCTATAAGACCTACAAGATGCGTCTCGAGTTCCCAAAGATGGCGTTGATGATGATTCCGAGCGCCACCGTCTCTCTGAAGTTCCGCTCCCCCCTTGTTCCGAGGCTCGATAACACCGGAGTCTTTCGCTCACAGCACCTCCCCCTTGCTTACAACGGTGCTCGCCAGACAACGCCCCTCGTCATCCCTGTCCCCGCTGCTGGAGCCCTTGTCGAGTCGGACGTTGCTGATGGCGTCGAAACCGTTATGGAATCCGTCGACGACGTGATCCGCGGAGGGCTCGTCGGCGGTTACTCAGACGTTAGCGCCCCGCTTCTCGGTGAAGAGATCCTGGACGACTCCGCCTATGAGGTCATCGCTGTCCCTATGTGGGGTAACGGATGGGCCATTGAGGGCGGTGGAGGTGCGGCTGGTGAGTGGACTACCCTTCCCTACATGGGAGGAGTAGCGACGAACCCTACGGCCGACCGTCGGATCATCCCACTACACCAGCCCGTTGAGGTCCACCATGTCATCGCTGCTGTAAACTATACTCGAGCAACAGTCACGACCTCCGACCAGACTCAGGCTAGCCCCGGCCGTCGACCGACCTCCCCGCTATTTGAGCAATCGGTATCTGTCGGCATTGGAAGTGCTATCCGATCCGACCAGAATGCGGTCCGCCAACTAGCCCTCGCTACTTGGGCGCCAGCCGCTGTCGGCACCTACAGGATCGACGAGGTAGGTAAAGACAACGACTTTGGCGACCTCTGGGATATCATGAGCGTCCCACTTGTCGGTGATGGCGCTGACCTCGGAACAGGATACTCAGTCAGCACTATCCCAGGGTCTACCCTTTCCAACACAGGGAAGCCTGTCTTTGCTGGGAAGTCGGATTCGCCTCTGGCCGCTCGCAGCAACTTTGCGGATCTTCCACCCACATTGGGCGGAACGTATGCTGCAGGTGCTGCGCTCCCATTAGTTAAGGACCAGTTCCTCGAAGTTCGGTGGCTCCTTAAGGACACCGGCGCAGGCGGACTGGGAAGCTCGATAAACTGGGCTAACAACGAGATGGTTATTGGCAAAGGTGGACACTGGGTGTTCATCATCTGTAAGAAATATTTGTGCTAGGAGTATGTAATGCCTGAAGACCGTAGAGCCGTTGACCCGAACGCCGAGGAAGAGAAGAAAAAGAAGAAGCCGACGTACGGTACTGGCGCGTCAACCTTGGGCTTCGGGCGCACCACAAGCAGCGGGCCTGGTGATACCGGCGTGGATCCCTACTTCCAGGAAGTTGATCAGTCGCGGGATGAGGCAATCGAGAGCGCACGCCGTATCGCTGCAGAGGTCCGCTCTGGCATCAAGACCGTCGAGGAATCTGGCAAGACTGGCAGGGGGCTGATGCGCCGCCAGGCTGCACAGGGTCTAGCCTCTGGTATCGGTGCAACGGCTGGCAGAGCCAAAGGTGCAGGTGGAGTCGCCGCTCTCCAGCAGGGAGCCCTCGACCAGGGGGCCAGCCAGGCTGAGTTCGAGGCTGGGCAAGCAGCACGTCTCACCGCAGCCCGGATAAAGGCGGAAGAAGCGGATCTCGGAGCAAAAACCTTCGAGAAAGAAGCGACGCCGGACTTCACTGTCGAAGAGGGCAAGATGGGCACCCGGTTTGTAGAGGTCGTCAGCCCATACAAGGACCAGGGCATCGGCGGCGTCCTTGGCAACGACGAGGAGGGTGCGGCAGACGCCCTGGAAAGGGACCTATTGCCGACAATCAAAAACCCCGTGCTGCGTAAGCGCCTGAAGGCTCAGATCGCTCTAGTTCGATCTGGAAAGATGAAGTTCTGATGGGCCGCATTATACCGTCGGGAGATGTCTTCAGGCCGGCACTAGGGCGCCGCGATCCCCTCCAAATGCCCCGTCCAATCACGGATCGACTGGCGCAGAAGTGGATGTCGCCCGAGGGGGTTCTGTCTGGGCTGAAGGCTGTCGAGGGGGTCGGGACCTCTCAGACTATTAACGCCATCGTCGGGGCTCTTTCTCCCGAGAAGGACACACTCGATGAACTTCGCTCAAGGGCCGCTAGTGGACGTGTTCTTGGTTCTCCGCCTCCTGCTAGCCAACCTGGCGCCCCTGCTGGTGTTGGCGGTGATCGTCCTCGGGCTACTCCCCCGCCAGTAATAGCGAGGAGCAGAGAGCAAGAGGCTGCGACGAGGCAGCAGATCACAGACATGGCCCATGCCAGGTCTGGCGGGGAGATCCTAAGCAACCAGGACCGCATTCGATCGATGCCTGGCAAGATGGCCAGGACGGGTCCCGTAGACCCGCGCTTGTCCGAATCCACTGCTGCCTTGGCTGAGTCTGCCGCTCGGCAGGAGCACCAGGCAGAGATAGATGGTAAAGCCGTAGAGATGCACGCCCTAGTGAGGACTGGGGAACTGACTCAAGAAGAAGCCGATATTGGGCTTGAACTCTATCAGGAAACGGCAGATGCCCAACTCCAGGCAGCCCTTGACGGTATTACCGGGCGTCACCTCCTGGTCCCTGCCCAACAGGCGGGTACCGGATTAGCGGACGGACGGAATGGATTCCCTGGGATGCCTGGGATGTTCGCCTCGTCTCCGGCGCTAGCTCGCTTTGCCCAGGCAGAGGATCCTGGGAGCAGCATTGTCCTTGATAAGGGCGATCTTGAAACGCAGCTCTATGGTCAGATGAGACGGCGCCAGTTTGGAACTCCTGACGTGGCCCTCGCCCCCCAGGAGCTAGCATACTTCGCTAAGCGCGGTGCGTTGGCGGACTTCGCACGAGAAGCTGAAGGGGACATCCGACGCGACCTAGCAAGTGGTGCCATCGATGCAGGCAGAGCGGCCGAGCGCATGGCGAAACTGCAGAAGACCTCCGCTAGCGCCGTGGATAAACTGTCAGTGTTCGGTACTGAGCAGCCGCCCCAGGCACCCCAGGTTCCGACGCCTCAGCAGCCTCGGGCATTTGAGCCGCCGGCTGCGGGAGTAGCGCCCCAGGCACCCCATGCCATCGAAGCCCCCGTAGCTGCGACCGACCAGGATCGGGCATTGGGCCTCATTGAGGGCCTTGGAGAGACGGTTCAGGAGCGCATCGGGAATCTCGAGATCGCTGCCGGGAGTGCTCGCACCCAGGAACAGCAAGACCTAGTCCTTCGTGTCGCCGAACACATGGTGTTCCCTCCGCGGTCACTGGTGGAGCGGTGGTCAGGCCGGCAACGTGAGGCGGCTCGCGATCGCCTACGCAACTTATTCCCGAAGCAGGGCAAGGGGCCGAGCGACCTAGATATCGCCAAGGCTGCAGATCTCCGATCGAAGACCGCGACGCGAGGTTCTGAGGATACAAGGAAGCAGAATAAGTATCTGAGAAACATGCGCCGCAAACCCACCGGGAAGCCTGACTGGCGCTTTTACCAGTCAACGGTCACCGCTTCGGCGAAGGGCACTAACGAGACTATCCGGTCCCTCCGAACGGATATCTCCTCCCTCCGTGCCCGCCGAGCGAAGGCCCTCAAAGTGGCAGAGAAGCCGCTCCCTGTGTTCGATGCTGGAGAGGGCGACGCCAAGGCTACTAAGCGCGCCCAGAAGGCAAAGGACGCAGGTGCCGGACTGGTCACCGAGATCGATGCATTAATATTTAAACGGGTTGCCGAGAGGGCCAACAAGGAACGCTACCTGACAACGATCAAAGCGGACCAGGCAAAGTGGAGCGAACTCCGTGGGCGCAACGACTGGGCCGCGGCCCGACGGTGGCTCGTTGAGAGGTTCGGCCCAGATGCCGTCCTCAAGCAACCCGCCGCCAATAATCTTACCGATGAATACCTGAACCAAGCAGGCCGTATATAATGCCGACCGTCCGGGACCTCGCCGCTGACGCTCAGAGTCAGGGGATGCCCCCAGAGGAGTTCGGGAGGCTATTCCTCGAGAACTTCGGGGTGCCGCTGTCATCCGTGTCTGCAGATACCGATCTCGATGGACTAAAGGCTGGCAATCAGCCGAAGCCTCAGCCCCCCTCACCCCCTCTCGCTACAGACCCTGCCCTGAACGATAGGGTTGTCAATCAGGGGCTGTCTTACGATAACCTGCCCCCATCTGCGGCGGGCAAGTTGGTAAAGGATAGCCTCGGTCTGCCCTGGATGAAGTCAGATACCAACACCACCGAGAAACTACGCGAGGGGTTCGACGACAGTATCGCCGGGAGTGTCATATCGACAGGATTAGGAGCGGCAGCAGGGACGCTAGAGTCCGTCAAGGCTATCCCCTCCGTCGTCCCGATGATCCCAGCGGCCATGTCCATAGCGCAGGCTAAGGGGTCCGTCGAGCAGCACGAACGGTTCACTGGGACGAAGGCAGCCTCGGAAGAGTTAGTCCGCCGGATGAAGGCAGGTGAGCCCGTATCTCAGAAGGAACGGGACGAGATGGGTGAACGCTTGCGTGCCTCCATCGGCGTGAGCACTAGGGCATCAGCGGACATAAAGGCAGCGAGCGATGCCCACCCCGATGCTGCGGAGATCTGGGCAGGTGCCAAGGAGTTAGCGCCGATCAAGGGCTTCCTCGACGAAGAAGCAGAGATAGCGAGCCGACTGAAGAACATGAACCAACTCGAGCGGACCCTCGCGGACGCTGACGATATCATGGCTGCTCTGCCCCATTTGATCACTGGGATGACCGGATTCACCGACCAGGACCCCTTTGAGTTTGGTCGCGATATGGCTGGCGGGGCCATTGGCGGGACGGCTGCCCTCTGGTCGGACCCTGTCACTGCATTTAAGTCGAAGCCTCTGTCCACGTTGTCCGAGATGGCTAACCCGCTCCTGAAGATGTTTAAGGCTGCCCGGCACACCCCTAAGATCGCGAAGTTCATCGATGAAAACCCGGCGATCCTGAAGTTGGCAGAGCTAGCTGGGCGGGCGGGGAATATAGAGATCCCGATCCCCGGCAAGGTGAAGGCCGCGACCCTCGACATCGGTAAGAAGACCGACGATGCGGAGCCGAAGGTCCACCGCACTACCGCTGACCTCGAGAGTCTCAAGGTGAAGCATCTACTCGACTCCGCTGCGCTTGGAGCTGGGGTGGGTCTGTTAGCTGGAATGCCAGGATTCGGAGCGATCGGCATGGCCGGGACTACTGCCGTTAAGGCTTGGATCCGCAACAACCCAGAGGGCGCAGCTAAACTGGCTGGCATCGGTCGGTGGCTGGACGATGTGTCCAACCAGGCTACCGCTGGCAGGACGCAGCAAGTGCGGGGACTGATGATGCCTGCAGCACGCGTCCGAAGCACCATGACAAGTCTTGCTGACCGGGTAGCGAAGCGCCTGGAGGCAGGAGAGATCGGGGCAGACAATGTAACTCTCGAGCCCGGAAAGGCTGTCATCGGGGATCGGGAAGTAGGCCGGGGCGGTATCGTTTCCGCCGAAGCCGCCGAGGCTCGCCGAGGGGTGGCACCCCTGGAGCCCGAGAGCATCGAGCAGGGGCGCCGCCGAGCCGACAAGACCTCCACCCCAGCCGACAGGATCATTGAGAACCGCGTAAACGCTGCTCGAGAGAAGGTCGTTAGGCTGGTTGACCGGGATTCACCGGTTCCGAAACTGGACGAGGTGTCCGCTGGTATCCTCGGCGAGATTGACGACTTGCTCCAGCAGTCGGGGGTCGGAGAAGAGTTCGGAGCGACGCTACGGAGGACCCTCGAGGACGCCATCGCGGGAGGTCACTCTCTCCTGAAGTCTGAACTTGTCCGCCAGACGGTAAGAGACTCTATCCTTAGCCAGATCCCGGAGAACCTTCATGCCGACATGACGCGCCACATCGACCTCGAACTCCTCGACGCAGCGGACAGCCCATTCGCCTACAACAAGATACTAGAGGAGGTGGAGGATACTGCGGCTGCGGCCGATGGCTCTAAGGCGGTGGATAAGGCGAAACCGTCCACAGAGCGGATAATGGCAGCGATGATCCCTGGCGACTTGCGCATTGAGGGAGCCGGGCGAATAGACGTAGGCAGCATCCTCGCCCAGACGCTAGCTGATCTGCCTGACGCGAAGAAACGAGAGATACAAGGGCAAGTCATCCGCGGCGTAATCGAGGAGCGTATGCGCGTAGTGGCTGACGCCGCCCGTAACGCTGCGTACAGTGCCCCGTTCGCGTCTTGGCTTACACCCGGTATGCTGGCTCTTCGAACACTTCGGTCCTCGGTGCTGAAGGGGGAAGCCCCGGTCCAGTGGCTGCCGGAGGGGGTGACCGGGAACGAAATGGGGTCCATCGTAAGTGACATGGTAAACTCCCCCGTCGACCTTACCTACATGGAAAGGATACAGGGTAGCCTGATCAAGGGGAAAGCAGAGGCGCAACTCAAACTGGCAGAGGCCGAAGCGGCAGCCGACGCAAGGACCGGGACTCAGGTCGACCTCCCGGAGGCGACGGAGATCGAACTGGTCCACACGAAGCGCGTAGAAGACGCCATGAATGCTATTAGCAACCTGGATCAGGAGCTTACGGCGGTGAACAGGGCGATAGCCAAGCACCGTACAGGCGCGGCGCAGGGCAAGTCCGTCGGGCAGATTATGATCGAAGGCGAGCTAGGCCGGAGCATGACTGCTGCGGAACTGTCTGACTTCAAGGCGAATGGGAACAGTATCGCCGCAGAGTTCAGCGAGTTCGTCCCCTCTATGGCCGGCGAGATTCGCACGGTCGACATCCGCGGAAACCCGGTAGTCCAGTCCCTTACCTACGACCAGCTTATTGAGCGTCGGAATACCAACCTAAATGCGAGCGACAAACTGGCAGTGGAGCGGGCCATAAAGCAGTCCAAAGCAAGGGCGTCCAGCATGGGCATCGACAACCCGTCGAGCATGGACCGGTACGTCTCAAAGGGCTTGTCATCGACGCTCGATTGGCATCACAAGTTCAGTCTGAACCAGGCGGGAATATTCGGCGCTATCTCTTCAGCGATCAAGTCGAACCTGACAGTTCAGAATCCGACGACCCATGTGAACAACTTCATCGCAAACCTGGGGATGCAAGCCATTCGCCTCGGTCAGGACCCTATCAGCCTCCTCTCTGAGGTGTACCGGGACTCGCGTGACTACCTGCTGTACAGGAAGGACCCGGATGCCGTACCTGATGTCGACCGGCAGGTCTTTCGGATCATCGACAACCTTGGGCTTGTAGAGAGCGACCTCATCGGCAACGAGGTCTTCGCTACTGCTCAGAGTGGCATTCTGGGTAACATTGAGCAGCGCGCTCCTGGTGTAGCGAAGCCTATTGTTCGGAGTGCCCAGTGGTACAACGATAAAGCCGGCCAAACCTACCGGTGGGGCGACCAGGGGTATAAGATCCACGAGTCTGCCCGAGTTATCCGCCGGCTCGTCAACGATACTCGCAAGATGGCTGATGGTGATAGCATCCGCATCAGGACCAGTGAAAGCGCCTTCACTAACCTAGTAAGAGGCAAGAATAAGGCTGGTGAGCCCGTGTTCTTTCGGGACGGCAAAGAGCTTACTACCGCCCAGTTCGACAGTATACTGGGGGCTGCTGCCCGCCGTCAGGCTACCAATCTGTTCTTCGATTATGCTAAAGTTCCGGGGCTCCTCAAGATGCTGCGAAACGCCGGGCCTGTTTCTGCCTTCGCCCCCTTTATGACCTGGGCGTGGAAGTCGATGGACGCGCCTGGAAAGAAGGGGCTGATCAGCAAGACTCTGTTCGACGAGGACTTGTACACGACGACGGACCCGAAGCTGATGCTAGACAACGCCCTGGAGTCTGCATCCGTCGGGCTTAGGCGGGCGATGATCATCGAAGCCGCTAGTGCCCAGATGGACGAGAGCCAGCAGTTTCTTCAGGAGATGAGGAAGTTTAGAGGTAGCGATACCGCATTGGCTTTCTTCGCTGCTACCGCTGACCCGAATGTGGTTAAAGAGAAGAGCGGGCAGGGGTTCATGGTCTTCGATCAGGGTATGCGGGTGTTCAAGGGCATGGCTAGTGCAGGGGCACTAATGCTCGATGGGATGGGGGAAATGACCACCCCCGAAGATAAGCGGACGATGCAGCTAATCGAGCAGGGCCGCCTCTTTACTTCCGGCGACGCCATGAAGCTGGGGCTAGCGACGGGAGGCCCCCTGCTGGAAGTGTTTCGAGTCCTGACGAATGAAGGAATCGGCGAGAATAGCAGGCCTGTCACACCGGCATGGTGGCTCAAGACCATGGCACCGCTCGTCGTCGGACAACTCCCAACCAAGGTTCTCGACGTGGTGTCAGCCACTTATAACCCCTACTCGTCGTTCACCACGTTCTCCTCTGGCAGGCAGACCAACCCCAAGCTCCGTGACGACTTTGCCCGCTGGGCGGTTCGCAGGATCACGGGTATTGGCTGGTCGAAGATGGCACTCTATGGGGACATGGGGCGGGTCAAGCGGTTCCTCAAAGGCAAAGAGAAGATGATCATGCTGGGCTTGAACGAAAAGAAAAAGGAGTTGAAGTCGGCGAAGTCTCAAGGAGACATCGAGGCAGTGAAGCGCCTGGAGGAGGATGTCAGGAGCCTGAAGGTCATCGTGCGAGAAGAACTGTCAGCGATCCGCAAAGAGGTGCATCGTAAGGCTAAGATCCTCCTTGATAAAGGTGACAAGAAATGAGTTACGGATACCCACCCAACTTCGCCCCCGGAGAGTTCGTCTGCAAGTGTGACAAGAGTTGCAGACCCCCCGCCGCACAGATGCGATTCACCGCCTGGGTGCTCCAACGGATCCGAGACGAGGTCGCCTGCGGGCTGCGTGTCACCTCGGGGTTCCGGTGTAAGAGCCACAACTCCTCGGTCGGCGGCTCTCAGGGTAGCGACCACCTGAAGGGTCTAGCCGCGGACATTGTGCCCCTTGCCGGTGTTGATGTAGGTTATGCCTGGCAAACGATCCGTCGGCTCCGAGCAGAACAGAAGATCCCTGACGTTCGCATCGGTAGGTACGACACATTCATTCACGTTGGTCTTGGCGTCAGAGGCGCTCGAGACTGGGATTATAGGAAGAACAAATGAACGATTTTCTAAAGAAGAACCGATGGATGAGCAACAAGCGTCACTGGACGTGGATTGCCGTCATGCTGCCGATGGTCGCCAAGGTGCAATGGCCGGCTGACATGCCTACTTGGGCCGCCGTTGGCTTGAGCCTCGTCGGTTTGGTCGCCGGTATCGTGGGTGTCGGCATTGAGGACAAGGCTCGCATCGAGGCCCAACTTGAACTTCTAGTTTTGGGGGCGTCAGACGATGCTTCGAGCAAGGAATAGCACCACCTCCAGGGTCCCCGCCGCTCGGGTCACGACGAATCTTGGCGTTGTACGCCTGGCGAATGACTCGTTCGACACTGCTTGGAACGACCTGACATCCCACCACTACAACGGTGAGGACCACACTGGCGGTGCGTGGCCTCTGTTCGACGGGGTCGGAGACTACATTGTAGCGCCTGGGCCGTATAAAGAGACGGGCGTTACGGCTCTCCCTATTACGGCGGACCTGACATCGGCGACGATGGAGTGTTGGGCCAAGCCTTCTGCTACTGGGCTGGCGGCGAACTCACGACTCATCTCGATCAATAGCGACACAACGACGGGCTACTTGATCATTAGTTTACGGACCAACGGTGAACTCCGTTGCTATGTGAACAACTCGAACAGGATGAATACGGCGGCGGGAGTTATTACAGTTAGCAACTGGTTCCATATTGCTATGACTACTGGGGCAGGGGTCACGCCAATCATTTATGTAAACGGCGCTGATGTAACCAGTGCTGGCGCAGGGGCTTTGGCTTATCCTCAGTCCAACAGCCAGATATCCATCGGAGCTACACTCTACAACCCCATCCCACCCGGACCCTCGACCACCCAACTTTTTAACGGCGACATCGACACTGCCAGAGTCTATGAGCGGATCCTATCTCCCGCCGAAGTGCTTATGAACTACAATGCAGGACGGGCAGCGCACCAATGATGTATGCCGTTATCAGCGCGTCCCAGTGGAATCGTAAGATGCCCGCTTCCTGCCGCTCTATGTATGGTGACCTGACCTACTCCGCCGCGGTCGACAATGGTACTTTCCCTTGGGCGATGTGGTCCCTTGATGAGTCCGAGTTCCTGATCAAAGAGGCGGACCTTCCCTTGTCGAAGGCTATCAGCCACGCCGAGGCACTGGAGCTAATGACGCTCCCGGAGTGGGTACGAGAAGAGCCGCCAGAGAATGTAGTAGAAGAGTTGCCAGAGCCTGTTGATTACAGTGCTATGACGGTAACTAACCTAAGAAAGCTAGCCAGCGACAGCGGTGTCGTTGGTTATTCCGGAATGAAAAAAGCGGACCTCGTATCCGCATTGGAGTCACTGTAATGAGTAAAAGTTTCCTGCAAGCCAACGCACCGGTCGCCACCCAGGCATCCACTACGTCAGGCACGGTCGTCGTCCTTCCTGCAGCTTCTTCGTTCTTGTACGGCAGAGGCGCATCGGAAGCAGGAGCCACCGCCTACTCGATACTGGTTAGCAATATCAGTGCAGCGACGTTCCACTGGTCATTCACTGCCGCTTCCACTGGGCACCCGGTTGAGCCGAACCAGAGCGTCTGGCTGACTCTCGAGCCCGACGCTACGGTGTACATTAGCAACACCAATGCTGCAGCGACGATAGCCTACGTCTACAGTCTCTGGATCTAGTGCGTGGATTCCGTGCTGCTTTTGGTGCTGGTCCTCGGGCTCGGCGGGACCGTGCTGTATCTTCTGCTTATGATCGAGGACACCCGAGAGAGTGACCTGACCTGGAAGATCGAGAAGGCTACTCAAGACCTGCAGGTGATCAAGGGCGAGCCTGACGACAAGAAAGCCAGGCAGGCAATGGTCGACATCCTAAACGACGAAGGCATGAAGTGATGGGACTCGTCCTTACCGCCCTCTTGCTCCTTGCGCCCTGCGAGAAGAGCTACGTCACCGACGAGTGGCAGCCGGCACAGTGCGACGGCATCCTTGTGCCCCTCTCCGTCGCCATCGAGGGCAAGGAATGCTGCAGAGCTTTGGCGGTGGTGGACTCAGCGCCGCCTCCGAGCCCAGGGGTGAGTTGGAAGCACGGAGCCGTGGGCGGTGTGCTGCTGGGCAGTCTGCTCACCGCGGCGATCGCCTACCTAGTGAAGTGATCCTGTGGATCTGCTCATAGCACTGTGCTAATAGGACAGCGCCCGGAACTATCCAGCCGGGAAGTCCCCGTTGCCCTTCTGATCCCTGGGGCGGCGGGGGCGTCTCTTTTTTAGAGCACCTTCTCGAATGATTCCATCGTCAGCAGGTGGTTCACCTCTTTGAGTCGGTCGATGCGTCGCTTTAGTTCCCGCTTCGTTTTGCTCGCCTCAAGTGCCTGATTCACCATCTTAGTCTGGATGCTGCCAAGCGCAGTGCGCTGGTTTATGACCTCGAATCTTAGCCGTCTTATGTATTCGGCGCAGAACTCTGGGTGGTCCTCGTGCGTCGTGTTGTACATCAACTCAAGTTTTCCTAACGGGAGTTCCCCTAGTTCTTTGCGGTAGGCCCGCTTCGCTCCTGAAGATATTGACCACTTCTGCACACTTGGTTCGCTCATCGAATCGCTCCTTGTTTTCGTTCCACCAGTCAGTAAACTTGTCTCTCCACCCCTCTGCCTCACCCACTGTCGAGAAGATCCCGATGTGGAACGACAGCGTCGGCGCTTCCTTGGTAACTCGGCGCGTGATGCTTACCCTGAACCCACTGACGACCTGCCTGACGCATCTGCTCACCGAGCACTCTGCTGTGGTGAGCCCCACCATGTTCCAGAATCTCAACTCTCTCGGTTGGTACGGCATATTCCCGACGCTCACTTTTCGTCTCCATCACACAGCCGCTCGGGAAGATCTGCGACCCTGCCGCAGTGCATGCACTTGAACTCGACCGATCCCCGATCCTTGCCTGGCTGGGCGTTCCACCTTGCCCCGATGTTCGTTCCGCAGGGCGGCTGGACGCTGACCTCGGTCATAGCGTGGCTTCCGGACAGTGACGATAGAGCGCCCATAGCTGGCACCCGTCCTCCATCCTGCCGCGTTCTTGAAAGCTGATGGCATCGTCGTTCTTAATAAGCTCTGCAAACTCCCACTTGCGGAACAGGCCGGGGATCCGTTTCCAGTCGCTCAGATCTTCCGGTCCCTGCAGGGCCACGTTTTGGAATGGGTCTTCATTCAGCATGTCTTTGATTGGCATTTCTGCACCTCCTGTTTATTAAACGCTGGTTTTGTGTCCGATGTGGGACACGGGTGCTTAGAACGACTCAACATCTTCGAGTAGTTGGCCGGTCATCCTCTACTCCTTCGGTCGTGACCTGTCATTCCGACGAGCTTCTCCTTGCGAGTAGCCTGGCGCATCCTCGACATCGTGTGCTGCCCGTAGCGTTTGGCGATCTCGTTCCAGGACCCCATGTTCGTCGTGATCAGGGTGACCCTATGGCGGGAGTGTCGCTCCGTCACGACGGTGTTGATTGTCTCGTATTGCCAAGGAGTTAGGGAGTCCCGCTTCCGTGACATCCCGAGGTCATCGATCAATAGCACCGGCGCGTCGATCAGGGTCTTGATGTATGCCGACCGCTCCTTCGGGCTGTCGACCATGTATCCCTTGTTGAAGAGTTGGGTTTCGGTCGTCCAGATGGATCCCCTGTGCCGTTTCGGGCTCTTCTCGATGAGGTCGATGAACAGGCCGGTGAGCCACGAGGTCTTGCCAACACCCACCGGCCCCGTAGCGACGATCCAGTTAGGCGCAGCGAACTTCGTCGCCTCGATCGCCATCTCCCGGTTGTTGTCGTCGACCGGTAGGAGCATCCGCTCCGATTCGGTGCCCGTGGCGCTCCAGTTGTGGAACTCCTCGGGTATCCCGACAGCCTCGATCACTGAGTCGAGAGCGTCGATGGATGCTGCCCGGCGGGACTGCTTGGCGCACTTCGGGCACCCTGGGTAACTCCACATCTCCACCCCTAGACACGGGCCCCACTGGGGGTAGACCGGGTGGCCTAACTGGCACCACTTGTGGGCAGGTGTTACCTTCTTGTCGAGCAGCCCGTTAGCCTTGGCGTGCGTCATAAACCCCTGATTCACCTGCTCTTTGAACTGAGCGGCGAGGCCTGAAATCTGTTTCGAGAGTCCCAATGTCTTATCCTATTCTCTTCAGGTTGTTAGCGGCGGGAGTGCCCGCACTCGAATCACAACACCGGCCAGTTCCTCTGGCCCGTAGCGTTTCACGATCGTTTCGTCGGTAACCTGCGAGTCGTCGTCCCACAGGTCCCTCAGCCCATCCTTGATGCCCTTGGTCAGGTTGTCGGTGTCCGGCCTCGTTGGCTTCCGGACCACCATCTCTCTCCACCCCTCAGGGAGCCACTTCATGTTCAAAGGCTTGGCCTTCGTCCACTTGTAGGTCACCGTGATGTCCAGGGACACAGGGTAACCCTTTGCCACCTTGATCCACCCCTGGTCCGCCGCCGCCTGGGATGCACGGAGTCGCACCTCCGCCTCCCAGTTGGCCACGGCCTTCGGCTTGTACCCACCGAACTTGCCCATCTTGAAGCTCTGCTTCGCCACGGGTCGGGATCCGATGAAGAAGGACAACTCCATTACCAGGGCCCCTCGTTGTCGTACACGTTGGGCTTGTTGCTCGCCTGCTGCCCGTAGCCCACCGCTGCCGGGGCTGTCTTCGCCGGGGCCTGCTCCCTGGACGCGTCCTTGGTCGACAGGAAGGTGATGTCGTTAGCGAGGATCTCTGTGGTCTTCCTGGTGACCCCTTCCTTGTCTACCCACTCCCTGGTCTGCATTCGACCGTCGACGTACACAGAGCTGCCCTTGGAGAGGTACTGAGCACATGCGTCGGCCGTGCGACCGAACGCTGCGACCCTGAACCACTCGGTGTGGTCTGCGTACTCGTCGCCTGTCTTCCGCCGCTCGGTGACAGCAAGTGAGAAGTTCACCACCGACATCCCGCTCTTCGTTTCCCGAAGTTCAGGATCATGCCCGAGGTTGCCAATCAGAATCGCCTTGTTAATACCCTTTGCCATTATGCCTCCAGTTCTGAGCGACAGGCCACGAAGACCTCCCGCAGTTCGCTCGCCAGGTTATCCGGCAGGCTTTGTTGTTTGATATCCACTGCAATAGCGTTGAGCGCATCGGCATCTGGTGCCGCACGCATCGCCATGATGTACCCGTTGAACCGAACGGACTCGGACGGTACAGCCACCTTCGTTGTCTTCGGGGCTTTTGCCGTTCTCGGCGCGTCCGGTAGCGCCCACTTCGGCAGGTTCGGCGGGTCCCAGTACTTAGCCCCTCCCGTTTTGGACTTGTGGTAGTTCTGGCCGCGCTGTTTGAGGTCAACAAAGGTCGCCTCCAGGTTGTAGAGGTAGCGACCGATGCCTAGTTGCACAGCGGTGCGCTTCATCGCCGAGGACATCCCGCCCTTGACGCTCTCGATGTCGGTGTTCGACGCGCCGTCCTCCTTGATAACCCACTCCCCGTTGTCCGGGTTGCGAACGGATAGTTCACAGATGAGACCCCCGGACGCGCCGGGT
>TARA_R110000751_G_scaffold78796_1_pt1 | contig 26253 bp, 38 predicted proteins | sample TARA_R110000751 | Tara Oceans TARA_R110000751 (sample SAMEA4398001) | marine metagenome | biome: Polar Biome; feature: [MES] marine water layer (ENVO:01000295) within the mesopelagic zone...; material: water (ENVO:00002006), including particulate matter (ENVO:01000060) such as...... | reverse complement strand
GTTGCAAGTGTCAATTCTTTTCTTGCTTCACCAAGTTCCTTTTCAAGTGCCACTTGATTTGTCAATTGCTCAGATCTTTGACCAGCAATTCTTTCTTCCAGATCTGTTTGTTCAAGAAGTGATTGTTGATATTTCACTTGAAGTTCAACACTTTCTTTGTTGGTGTCCAGTTCAAGTTTTGCAATCCTTACTTTTTCATCAACAATTTCTTTTTCTTTCTTGCTCTGTTCATTCAGAATTTCACCAAGTTTATTGTTTGCATCAATCCTTTCTTGAAAAGTTGCACTGATGTCATCACGTATTTGTCTTTGAAGTTCTGCATCCAGTTGACCTTGCATTTGTTGTTTAGCCCTCATGACTTCAAGAAGTTCTTCATTCTTCTTTGCATCTGCAAGTGCAGTTCCAGTTGCAATTGCACCACTGATTGAAATTTCCTTGATTCCTTCAGTTGCAGTTTCTGTTGCTATTGAAACAACTGATCCAATTTCTGTGACTGCTTCACCAACATTTTTGACCACATCTTGAACCGCATTCAATCCATCTGTTGCAACTTCTTTCAATGCTTCTTTTGATTCATTGATTGCATCAGTTATCCTTTTGATGTCTTCTTCATCATTACCACCAAACCATTCTTCATATGCAAGTTGAACTTCTTGGATTCCAATCTTCAATCCAAAGAATGCAAGTTTCAATGGTGTGATTGCAATCTTCATCAGTCCACCAATAACCTTTTGAAGACCTTCAAATCCTTCTGATGAATCACTGACCGCATCAATTACACCAGTGAACACAGATGTGATCTGGTTGAATACCACACCAAGTGTTTCTGTTGTGACTGCAACTGCATCCATCACAGATTGATTCTGCATCACAATATCTTTCAGAAATTTGAATGCTTCAATCACCAAACCAATTCCAAGTGTTTTCATTGCAAGTCCAAGACCTTTGAATCCTTTTCCGATTTTCTTCAATGCACCTTCTGTTGACTTGCCAGTGTCAGCAATGTCACCAAGTTTTTCATTTGTGTCATTTAATGAATCCTTGACTGATTCCAAGTCCTTTGAAATCTTCTGGACATTGGTTTTGAACTCTATGTCTACAACTATTTTTTCAGCCATCCGAATATGTTTTTAAATTCATCCTTAATAAGATCATGGTGATGTTGTTGTTTTTCATACCATGTCAAACACTTCTTGTTTTTGTATTCCACCAAATGCATATTCTTCAATACATATGGCAATACAAGGAAACTTCCAATCCAATATTCGGACATAGGCATAAAATTGAAGATCTTCAACTTTGAAAGATCTGTATTGTTTTCTGTTGTTGTGATTTTTATGTGTTCCATTTTGTTTTTAAATAGTTCATTACTTCATCAATCTCTGATGTGGTCAATTTCCTACTATACATGATCACTTCACCAATTTTTCCATCATATGGATGTTGAATTTTTCCATTTGATGACTTCACTGCACCACCAACAAATGTATGATTTGCAAACACACCAGCAGAACTTGTGTTTGATGCAGTGTTTCCATCTTGATCAATGATGGCTTGTGTTGTTCCATCCCTATATCCACAAACAACTTGTGCTTGTGTCACTGGAATATCATCAACATAAGCACTATAATCATTGGTGTCATTCCAGAAAGCAGTTGAATCATATCCACCAGCACCAAATGCAGATGCATTCACATTGATACCAGCAAACATCAATCCAGTTGTGTATGCAGTTCCAACCATCTGATTTCCATAAGATGTTGGTGCAGTGTCTGTGTCACTTTTGAAGACTACAAACCATGTACTATTTCCAAGCCATGTTGTCAAGTAAAGACCAGAACTTGTGTTGTACAATGCATCATCAAGTCCCGCATTAAAATCAAGACAATTCAATGCACCAATATTTGACAATGATGGTGTATATGCCTGTGTTGGTTTAGTAAAATTATAGCCATTCCCAGACTTATCATCCCATTGTGAAACATCTCCAGAAGATTCAGTGATTGTGCTTAGATCTGAACCATCCAACCACAACTTGCAATCTGAAATGTCAGTTGGATCATACTTGGTTGGTGTTGCTGGTCTATCCATGTTCTGCATTCCTACCAATGTGTATTTGATGTCAATGGTGAAGTCAGTTGTGTCAAGACTTGTTGTGTCACTGGTGTCAATCTTGAATACAAACATCCCATCACAAAGAACATCATTTCCAGCGAATGCACCTTGTCCATTTTGGACTTCAAATTTCATTGTGGTGAATGCAGTTGATTCTTGTTGCTTTGGTGATACATTATTCAGATCTGAAGAAACACCAAGAAGATCAGTTGTGTTGTTGATCCTTCCTTGATAGATCCTATTAGAATATAGTTGTGATCTATCAGCAGTTGTTCCCCGATTCACTGCATTGATTCTTGCTTCAAAAGTCATCATTGAAGGATATGGAACTCTGAAAAAGTTTTCAGTTTGATTTGCAAGAACTTCATCAGCAGTTCCAGTTGATGGTGTGAATGCACCATTTTGTCCAATATACACAACTTCAGATGATCCAGATATTGTTGTGAATGCCCTTACAAAGTGACCAGATCCACCCCTTCCAACTTTTTCATATAATGGATCAGCACCAGTTGAAACAAAATTGTCCCCAGATGCAATTGCTATTCCATAATCACCACGCATTGTGATGTTCTTCAACACTTGCCTTGCATAAACATTATATCCAGATCCAGTATGATGAAGTGAATATGGATTCAATGAATTGTAGTTTCCAATGATGTCTGATCCTTCAACAATTCCATCAACTTGATTTCTGTTTCCATTGATTGAAATGGATCTTGAAGTTGATTTCACAACATTGCGAACACCTACAATTGTGCTGAAGTCAGATCCAACATTTCCCTTACCTCTGGTTGTTGTATATATTCCGTTTGAAAGATTTGCTGGTTTCAATTCAGTAAGACCAAACACTTGTGGTGTTGTAGAAGTTGGATCATTTGGTACATTTGAAATTGACCAACATCCACTCGTAGATGTTGAATAAAAATATCCATATCCTTCACAACAATCTTGTGATGGTAATTCCAAAGCACCAGTTTCAGTGTTCACAAATACGACAAACCCACTATAATTAATGTATGTTGGTTCAACATTGCAAATCACATCATTAAAAACTGCATTTGTTTTTGACACCTTAACAAGTTCCACTTTGCAAGTTCCAGATCCCACCACTGGGTATGATGATATTTTGTTGATTCTGAAGTATTCATTTTTGACAAATATCTTGTCATTGAAGTTCATTGTCATGATGTCCAGTGCAGACAAGAAGAATGTCCCAGTCATGATTCTTGCTTCAGATGAATATGTTTCATCAAGGAATGCTGACCAGTAAGTTGTGTATGCGCCGTTTAATGATGTAGGATAACCCAATTGCCCAGTCCCTTCACCAGCAAATGTCAGACATTCAGTTTCTGGAACAACAACTGCTAATTCATAATTTTGCAACAAAGGGAATGTAGACAATTCAACTGGTGTTGTTGTTGGAAGTCCATCAGTGAACCACAATTTTTCCAAATTCACATCTGATGCAATTTGTCCAGAATAAAAAGAAATCCGCATTGCTGGTTCAATTATGATGTCTTCACCTTCACCAGTGTAACACACGCACGATCTTATTCCAGTATATGGAATATATGTTGTGATGACTGGTTTGAATATGGTTTTGATTTCTTCTTTGTCTTTTCCAAAGTCATTTGATGTGTTGTCAATTAATCTTGAACCATAAATTCTTCCAGCAGTTTGATTGAATATTGTATTCATGTTGTCCGCTGATTCATCATCAGTGAAGACAAGTGATTTTGCTTGAAGATCAGCAGTTGGTTTGTATTGAATATCCTTGCTGACATCAAGTTTTTCAGTCCAGTCAACAATGTTTCCACCTTCAATCCAGTCTGAATATGGTTCAATAAATAAGTGTGTTGGTGATGTTTCATCTGGAATGATCACCAAATTGAATTTCTTTGCTACTGAAGTCAACAAGTCTAATGCCTTGATATTTGGGAAATTTCTATCAAGATCAAACACCATGTCTGCTTGAAAGTCAATAGCGGTGTTTGTTAATGCAGAAATCCCTTGTAATGGTCTGAATTTTGTCATTCCCCATGTGAAGTCAATTGTGACTGATGCATCATCTGAATTTGTTATTTCAAGAACAAATTTCCAATCACCAGATGTCATTGTTGGAAATGTTGTTGATGGGAAATACAATGTTTGTTCATGATAATATCCAGTACCATTGAAGTCTTGCATTGACCATGTTAATGTGGTAACACCACCAGATTCAGCAATGTTTCCATCTGGATCAATCAGATGCAGTTGCATACTTGAACCAGTTAATGGTGCATTTGTTGTTGTGTCTGGTGAAGCACTTCCTTTGATTGTGATCCCAACATCACACAGAACCATATCAAAGGGTGAAGTTGGTTTTGTGTATATACCAGTTGCAGTGTTGTACAATCCAGCTTCATTTGTTCCAAAAGTATCAGTTGTACTTGAATTTATAATGGTGTGCCATCCATTTGTGGCATTGATTTGTTGATCATCATCTCCACTTGCTTGGACTTCATAATAGTTCCAATTCACTGCATTCACACCACCAGAACCAGCATTGATGTCAACATAAATATCATCTTTTGTGTCCAGAAATGTTGATGCAAAAGTGAATCCAGACTGATTGAATATTTCAGTCAATAGTGTCTTCAATCTGATTTGTGGTCTTAGTGTTCGCACATTGATTGCATTGTCTTCTTCAAATGAAGATCCATCCAATGCACCACCATACATTGGTGATGTTCCATAGTCATAAAGTGAATAAACAATGTCACCACCCAACAAGTCTTGATCAAATGAATCAACAACATTTGAAAGTGTCATTGTATGAAGATAATCAGACCAGTCAAATTCTTTCAAGTATTTGCCATCAAGCACTTGACCAATTGTTGCAACTGAACTAAACACCACACATTCATATGAAAATTCATTGTCATTCAAAGCAATCACATTTGTCAATTGAAGATAACCTTCAAGCACTGCAATTGAATCTTTCAAAATTGTTGCCTCAACTTTTAACTTTGGATTGAAGTTTCCATGTTGTGTGACTTCAAAATATTGATTGAAGAAAAGATTGTTGTTGTATGTTGATGGAACTCTGAAATTGAAAGTGTGATCACCCTTTGTTGACTTGAAGTCTTGGATGTCCTTGAATTGATAGTTTGCAGTTAATGGTTGACTTTCTGCAAGATCCAAAAATACAATCCTTCCATCATCTTGTGATACTACTCTGATTTGTGTTGCCATTATGAATGTGTTGATCTGTACTTGGGTGATGCATATGCAAACCTAAGTTCATAGTTGTACAATCCAGTGTTCTTTTCATCCTTCAGCTTCATTGAAGAAGTTTCCAGAACAAGTGCTTTTGCATTTTCACCATCCATAAGATGAATTTGTGGTGACATCATCAGATCTTTGATTTGTTCAATTTCATAGTCTTGAAGATTGTCAGTGAACAATGTCAACTTTTCTTCTGGTCTAACTAAAGTAGTCATTTTACCTTGCTTTGCAACTTCTGGAGGATAAGAACTTTCCATATAAGCATCACCATATCCAGCAAGTGAGATTCCTTGATTGATTAATGGCTTTGTGACATATTCACGCTTCACCTTCAATTCACTGGTCTTTTCTCTGTTCAATGTAATATACTCCCAAGCACCAAATCTGTTCATGTATGCCAGTCTTGATTGTTCATATCTATCACAATAATTGACAATTTCAAAGTTGTATCGTTGTGACATGTACATGCTTTCAGTAGAATTAATAAATTGAATAGAATAATACCCAATGGCATCACGACCACCAACGACTGAATCTGGTAAAACTCCACTGTATGATGCTTCAGATAGATCAAGTTTCTGCAAATTCTCCAATCCACAACCCATGAACAAGTAGAATGCTTCATAAATATCATCAGCAACTGATGGTGATGGTTCATATGTACCACCCGATCCAGATTGATTTAGAATAGATAATGCACCCAATTGTGAGTATGCAGAATCATAGAATTTCACTTCTAACAAATACGGTTCTGCATTAACATTGATTCTGTTTCTGTTCAAAAATGATATGGTATGAAGTTCATCTTTTCCAATGTAGATTCTTGGTTCAGCCATCACTTTCAAATAATTTGAAGACAAGAAACTTTTTGTGCTATTTTCCAGCTTATAATCATCAAAGTCAATGATCACTGGATCACTTTCATTTGCCCTACCCCAAAACATATACATCTTTTTGTCCATTGATGAACCTTGTTTTGCTGGAATACCATTTGCAGTTGTTGAATAGAATTCCCAGAACTTTAGATCTATATATCCAGCAACACCCCTAAATGCAGTCATTCCAGTTTCATTACCAAGAAGACCCATTGAAAATAATCGTGTCGCACCAGAATTAGAATATGGCAAAGTGTGAATGCTTGTATATTGGTTAGGAACTAACGTTGTTGGTACATCAGATTTTTGACTTGGTGTGATTTGTGGTGTCACAATAGACTGAAATATTTCAGAAAAATTGAAGATTACTGCACCTTCTTCATTCACTTGTTGTGAAAAAGAAATTGTTTTTGTATTTGGTGTTGAAAGTGATGGAAGTGATGTGTGATAAGTTAATTCGCACAATATTCTATACTTATATGATCCAACTGGTTGTGAAAGATTAACATATGCAAGATTCACTCCAGTGCTGATGTTGAATCCACTATCATTGATTCCTATTGTTATTATGCTCATGACCTTAAATTCTTTTTAATATAGTTTAAAGCAATGGAAACTGCTATGTCACCACCATCATTTGGAAGTGCTTGTTCAACTGCATCTTTGAAATAATGCCTTGCAGACATTCCTTTTGTTGCAACTGCTCTACCAAGAACAAATGCAAGTTGCTTTTTTGCTTGATCTGTATTCTTTGAAAATTTACCAGTCCCCATTTCACGAAGTCTGATTGGTTTGCTTTTGATCCATCCAGCCATCACACCCTTTGGTAAATTCTTTGACTTGAACTTGAATGGTGAATTCAGTGCAGATACTTTTGTGCTTTCTGAACCTTGAACCCCTTGTTCAATAAATTGTGAATATAAAAGATCACTGACAAATTCCACATCAAATCCAGAACTAAATTGTCCAGTTTTTTCACGCTTTTGCTTGATCCTATATGCAAGTGATTTTGACAATTCACCAGTGTTGTTTGTTACACGCATTTTGCCATCTATCTTTTGCCTTGCACCAAGATTGATTCTTGCAAGTTTCACCACCCTTGCACCAAATTTGTCCAGTTGTTGTTTTGAAGATCCAATCATCATCTATAATTTAGCCAGATCATAGTGTCAAGAATATCGGAATCACTCATTGTTTCAGTAGTGAAGAACATTTCTTGCAAGTAAAAGTCTGCAAATTCAAAGTCACCTTTTGCACCAATTCTGAAAGTTTCAGATGTCAGATCAAAGTTGGTTGAATATGATATTTTGTCACCAAGATTATTAGAATAAAACACATAAATATGTGTGCTTGTAAACTGAACACAAATTGTTAATGGTTCAAGTCTTCTGTGTGAAGTGTCTTTGTCTGTTCCATTTGTAGGTGTCAAAGTGAAATCACTTAAAATTGGATAATTGCCATATTTATGCAGATGAAGTTTTCCAGATGGTGTGAATTCAAGTTTCACTTCAGCATCATCACCCCATGACATGATTGTGTTGTTTTCTGAATTTGTTCCAAATCTTGAAAAGTCTTTGATCTTAATGAAGAATGTCGCATTTTCAGATCCAACATTTCCATGTTCAAGATAGCCATCAGAATAGATTGCTGAATCACTCAAATGAAAAGCATTTTTAAGTCTATCAAATGTCACTGCTTCACCAGTCATTGTCAATGTATCACTTCCAGATAAAGTGTCTTTAAACGCTCCCAATGATGTTATTTGTCCACTTGAATTCCATGCTGATTTTGATGACATATTCATAAGTGAATACCAAACATAGTTTGTTGATGGTGCTTCTGGTGGCAATATCACAACATCACCAAATTGTTGTTCTGAATTGAAGTATGGAATGGAACAAGCTGAAGATTCATTTGGTGTGATAATATCAAAGGAAGTTGTCCAACCAGAACAATTATCTGGTTCAGTGTCAATGAAAGGTGTTGCAAGAACTGGAACATCCATTGAAATCATGGTATCTTCATTGATGAAGAATTTTCCATCTGTAATTTCTTTGCATATATCTTGAAGGATCAACAATGAATCTGACAAACAAGTTGCTTCATTTTTCATTTTGTTTGTGGTGACATTATATCTATCAAACACAACAACATCAAATCCATATGTAATTGTTTGATCATCAATTGCAGTTGCAGTTGGTGTCAAGTGAAGTGCTGGATATTCTGTGAATTTATCTTCATCAAACAAACTCAATTCACCATATGTGAATGAATTTATCTGTTGATGTCTTTCACATATGACATCAAAATATTGAATGATTGCTTTATATGTGATCATGTCTTGTTCTGTTTCTTTTTCATTTCCTTATTCCTTTCAAGTTGCTTGTCTGCATCCAGTGATAATTTTGTCAATGCAAACATCAATGGAAGATCTGTGATTGCATCAAACTTCAAGATGTCACCACCAGCAAGTGAATCAACTACTCCAAACCATCCATAAGATGATGTTGCACTTTTCTTTTGTCCCTTTCTGAATACTGATGGGAATTGTTCAGTTGTTCTTTTCCTAAACTCCAAAAAAAAACCGCAATTGGATTCCCAATATTGATAGACAACTTCTTGAACTTGTTAATGTTTCCAGCATGAATGTCAAGATCATATGGTTCAATGTCATATCTGTTGCCTTTGGTTGTGATGATTGGTCTGTATAGCACTGACATCATCTTTGCCATGTCATTTTCTTTTGCATAAGTTTCAATGTCAACAAATTCACCCATTGTGATTTCATCTATTTTTGGATGGAATCCATACATTGTTCCTTCAATGTCTATCTTGTTGATGATCTCTTTGTTTACTGGTTTGCTTATAAGCTTTTGAAGACTATTTTCAATCTTTTGCAAATCATTTAATTTCATGCATTCCACAATTGATTCATCAATGTCACACAACACAGAAATTGTTTTCACAATTATCTGGTGATGATCTTCAAGATCTTTGATTGTGTCATTGTATAGCTTGAATTTTTCAATGCTTATTTCAGACCAATCAGTTGCAATTGATATTTCAAAAGTGTTCTTCATTTCAATAGTTTAAAGTTGATTTGTGTTTTGTTTCCTTTCAAAAGGCATATACACCATAGTTTCCTTTTACTTCATACCACATTCGCATCATCAATGCATCTGCAAAGTCTGGTGATCTACCAAGCAGTGATTTCATTGTGTCCTTTGGAATGATTGAAAGTTTCTGTGTGTCCTTGTCAATCTTGTCACGCTTGATGATTTCAAGTTCTTCAATGATGATCTGTTTGTGCTTCTTGTCTTTGATTGCTACTTTTCCAGCATTGACCATTTCTGCAAGTTTGAAGTAGCATTGTGTTTTTAAGTTCTGAAAGTTTTCAGATTTCAGTGCTTTGCTTCCATTGACAAATCCTTTGCAACCAGCAACACCATCTTTCACACCACCACCAACACCATCTTCATCTACAATGATGTGTGATCTTTGAACACCATTCTGAACTGACATTGTTTTTATTTCTTCAATTGTCTTTGTCACTGATGACTGATCCAGTGAAATGATCTTTTCAACTGACAATCCATTCCATAAACAAATGATGGTTTTATCTGCACCAAATCTGGCAACATCACAAGTGATGAACTTCAATGATCCTTCAAGTTGATTTGTGAACATATCATGGATTGAATCATAATCAAACAACAATGCATCATCTTCATTGTATTCCCAATCACCAAGAAGAAGTCTTTGTCTGGACACCTTATCCAGTTTTTCAAGTTGCTTGATATAATGTTCTGATATTTCAGTATTGTCCTTCACAAGTGATTGAATGAACTTTCTGTGATCCTTCATTCTTTCTTCTTTATGTGGTTTATAGAATTCAGAATACAACCAAGTTTTAGTTGGATTGCAAGTCATCAGTGTTTTTGGAATTAGATCATACTTGTCCAGCTTGAATCTGATTCTTGAATTTAATATGTTCACCGCTTTGTGACTTACTTCAGCACATTCATCAATGAAAGCATCTGTGATTTCCAGACCACCTAATGATGTGAAGTCTGGATCAGATGGATATAAAAACAGATCACGCAAATAAATGATTGATCCATTGAAGAAAGTGATTGTTGATTCTTGTGCATTGTAGGTGAAATCTTCATTTGGCTTCAATCCACAAAAGTCTTGTGCTACTTCAAAGAAGGTGTTCAATGTTGTTGCTTTCAGATTCTTCAATTTAGACCTTCCAATCACTGATCTTGTTCCAGCATATGTCAATCGTCTTTGAATTTGCCAAAGACAACCAGTGAATGTTTTTGATCCACCAGCACCACCACCAAATAAAACTTCAGTTGTGGTTTTGTCTTCAAGATATTCAAAGCATTCAACTTGCTTTGGAAACAATTCAATGTTGATTTTGTTCAACTTCTTTTGGAATTAAATTGATGACAATTGATTTGTCTGTGACTTCTGCTTTCACTTCTGTTCTTTGTAATTTAGGAACTATGAATTCAGCCATCTTGATCATGATGTTCAATGCTCTTTCTGGATCTTCAATTGCTACATCAGACAACCATCTTTTCATGTTGTCCAGATTGTCAGTCATAAGCATCTCAAATGCTTCACGAATTTCATGTGATGCCTTGTTTGGAACACCCTTTCTGCTTCCAGCTAATTGATTCCCCTTTTCAAATGGCATCAGTCCCCTTTCTTTATCTTGCTACTAAAATAGATGTACATACTTATTGTACACAATAGCATTGCAATTGCATATATTTTTTCCATCAGTTTATGTCTTTGGATGTCACTTTGTCTTCATCTGGTTTCACTTCATCTGAAATCACATCCATCAATTGAAGTTCAGTTGCACCAGATTCAAGAAGACTTTTGAATTTGATTGCAGTTTGAACTGCTTGATCAAGTGCATATCCTTTGCATAATCCTTTCACATATGATGCAACACCAATTTGTTCTGGAAATGTTTGATCAATCATTTTAAAGAAATCAATCCTTCCATCCTTCAGTCTTGGTGTTTCTTCTTCTTGTTGTTTGTCTTGGTTCAGTGTCTTGATTTTACCCATGTCTGTTTGATTTTATATATGATTACTCATTCACTAACTTGCTTAATGTCTACTAAAGCATGATATATCATTCATCTTCTTCATCAATAACTTCACAATGTTCTTTGCAGTCTGCACATATGTCTGTGTTTTCATACACACAAGCACCACAACAATTTGATTCCCCTTCACAACTTGATAAATACATCATTCTTTCTTTGTTTGTTTATGATCCACAATTTTCACAATCTTCATCATCAATTCCACATGATTCTGGCTGATCCTTATCTTCAAGATCCTTCACCCAGTCATCCCAGATTCCCCTTGCAACATCTTTGTCCTTTTCTTCTTGTGGTCTTTCATCATCTGGCTTCAATTTATTCTTTGTCATTGTATGTTGTTTTTAAAATAATTGTTAAGTAGTCAATTGCTTTTCTGATGTCTTCAGCACCATTTTTGTTTTTGTGTCTGGAAACATATTTGATGACATTACCTTCACAAAAGTCAAGATCATTTGCAATGATGAAGTCAACTGGTTCAATCTTCATTGAAGTATAGTGATCAGTTTTTGGTATCATCCAAGTCTTTTCAGTGTTCATGCTTTGTTGAAATTTTCAAGTCTTTGTTCATGTCTTTGCTTTAGTAGTTCTTTGTATTGCTTTTTATCACCATAAGTGATGTGACAATTTCTACACATTGCCATGATGTTATTGATGTCATCTTTTTTTGAACCACCCATTCCCCGACATTCAATGTGGTGAATATCCACTGCACGTTTTCCACACATTTCACAACCTATGAATTCATTTCCAAAGTAGTTGAAGTGTGAAAGATAGATTTTAGTATGTTTTCTCATCCAATTTGTCTTTGATTTTGTCAACCAATCCATTCATGTACTTCAGATAAAATATATCAAACTCAATGTCATTCTGTTTGTGTTGCTTCCAATATATGTATAAGACTGCACGTAGTCTTTGTGAAGGTGTTTTTCCATCATTCTTTTCTGTACTCAATTTGAATCCATCCAGTGCATCCAATTCTTCTTGTGATATGTTATCACTTGAAAGATACATCAATGCTTCAGACCTTCGCAGATCAAACAATTTCACTGCTGATTCAGTGTTCAGTTCATATGTGGACATCACAATCTTCACTGATCCATCATGTCTTGTTGCAATGGTTTCAACTGCAACTGGCATCACCAACTTAGTCATTTTGTTTTTTTATAATGTCATATAGTTCTGGATCAAGTTCTTTGATCTCTTTTTCAAATTGATTCCAAGCAAGATCACTTTCTTCTTGTCCTATGTCAAATTGTGATCCAGTTCCAAGTGATGATTGATTCCTTGCATTCTGTTCAAGCATTTTATCAATCTTTTTCTTGACTGATTTGTTGGTGTAGTATCTGGATCTTTCTTTATTTTTCATAGTCCTTGACAAGTTCATTCATTTCTTTCAGTGCTGATTTCAGACATGGAACACAATTGCTGGTCTTGGTGTTTCCACCAATATACTTTCTAATCATGTTGTATAGTTCTTCTTTCTGATCTGGATTGATTGAATGCTTCACTTCTTCCAATAATTTCTTAATTGCAAGATAATCATTTTCAGTGACTTGAAGTTCATTCCAATACGAAAAAGGACATTTGGTGAATGATATTTTTGTCTTGGCATCTACAAAACATCCACAAGTTCTTTTGTTTCCAACCTTGTTTCCCACAACTGGTGTTCCACAAGATCTTGATCTTTTTCTGAAGTGTTTGCACTTTTCACAAATAGCCAGTCTTTTTTTTGCCAGTTCTGGATCTGCTTTCAATGGTTTCATATTAAGTTCTTAATGTTCTTTTTTACTTTCTCAATGGTGTATTGAATAGACTTGAAGGTGATTCCAGTTTCTTCAGACAATTTTCTGACTGACAATCCAGTTTCATAGTATAGTTGAAACAATTTCCGATCATAATCATCAAAGGTGTTCAAGCATTCATCAATCCTTTTGTTTAGTTCTTCAACATAGTCTGATGACTTGTCATCTTGTTCAGTGTTTTTGTTCACCAGATATTCCAGAAATGATTCATCACTTTGGATCTTCTTCTTCTTGAATTGCACAATCTTTTTATTGAATTGTGATTTCTTGGAAAAGTATTTCACCATCATGATCTTGCATATGTATGTTTTTATTTTGCCAGAATCAATGATGATCAACAATTTGTGTTGATTCATAGTCATCAACTGAAGGAATGTTTCTTGAACCAGATCTTCAGACAAGTCCTTGTCTTTTGTTTGCTTTATTGCAAACCCAAGATAATAATTGAAATCTTTATACATCCATTCAATTGGATTCCATTCAGTCTTCATTCAGATCTTATTCTTTTATTGTATAGTCAATATCTACTTCTGGAAATGTTGTGGTCAAATACCATTCAATCACTTCAAGTGTGTGATCAATTCCAGTGCAGACAAATGTTTTATAATTTCTTTCTTTCAAATCTTCCAATGTTCTTTTTTGTACTTGTGATGCGTAGTTTCCTTTTACCTTCAATTCAATTGCAAGTCCATGATATATGATTCCATCAATCATTCTTGGTTCATAGATGAATAGATCTGGGAATCCTTTTTTATATCCACACAACTTTGCTTTCACCCTTTGTGATTGATACTTCAAATATGTTCCACCCATTGATCCATTGATGAAGATGGATGGATGTTGCAGTTTCATATATTTGATCACTGCTTTTTGAAGATCTGCTTCATGTTGTTTACGCTTCTTTTTCATATGGCTTCATTTTTGGATGCCATTCCAACATCCCTTCATTGACTTCTGCTTGTTCTTCACACTTACTGCAATAGCTTATCCATGATGACATTGGTGCATTGCAACATGAAGAATAGCAATCATCTTCAGCTTCATTTCCATGCTTTTCTTTGAACTTCTTTTCAAGTTCTTCTTTCTGTTTTTTCATTTTTTAAAAAAGTCTTTGATTGATATTTCAGAAGATCTTTCACCAAGTCCAGACCATTCTGCATTGTTTTGTGCTTTCTGCTTTTCCCTTTCACATACTATCATGTCAGTTCTTTGCTTTTCATATTTCGTTAACCATTCCAATATCATTCCACCATCAATACGATCATAAATTTTCTCATTCAATTTAGCTAATTTTAAACACATAGCAAGGTCATAATAGTTTAAATGTCTGAATTGCTGGATAATAAGATAAGATACTTCTTCCAGTTGTGTTTTTTCCATCTTGGATTTGCATCCATAAAAGTTTTGAAACTGGATCAACATCAACATGAGAATGTCAATGGTCTTTTCTTCTTCATGCTTGTATGCTTTATATAAAGACACTGGTTTCTGATCAAGTGCAACTTTGACCACATCATCCATTGTCATCTTCAACACCTTTCTGTTGAAGTCTGGATTCATTGGTGCAAAGATTTCCATTTCCAATTTTTGCTTATCTATATTTTGCAAGGATGTCATCAGCTAAATTTTTTTGATTGGTTGTTTTTTTAAGTTGTTGAATGATGTTTGGCAAATTTGAATTTATCTGTGACAACTTGTTCTGCTTTTGAAGAAAGTCATCCAGATTCTTCCAGTTCTGAAATATGTATTTTAATGCATTCAAAATATTCTCTGGACTATCATCACCTTTTTGTTTGCAAAGTGTCTTCAGATAGCTAAGAATGGTCTTCATTGCTTTTCCTTGTACTGCATCAATCTTTGCTGGTGCATCCATATTTGATAAACAAAATTTGTGATAAATGTCGATAGACATTTTATAAATGGTTTTAGTATCTGTGTTTGTAGTATCTGTGTTTTTAGTATCTGGTATAGGTTTGACCATTTGGTCAATTGCATTTGCCTTTTTAGACAATTCCATTTTCCCTTTTGGGCAATTCCATTTGCCCATATCGACAAATGATGGTTCATCAACAATTCCATACCATTTTGTTCTGTCATACTTTGCTGAATTATAATTCCCTTCAGTGATCAAATTTTGATCCACCAGTGATGTGATAATTCTTCTTATTTGCTTTTTGGTAAAGTAAGGAAACAAGTCATCAAAAGCAGACACCGAATTGTAAGTCCAGTATCTGCCATCATGATTGTGCTTGTTGTTTGCCTTGTTCTTGCTGATCCAAAAGATGAAGTGTTTCATCAATATTGATTCTTCAAGACCAATTTCCTTTGCCAATTCTATGTCAAAAGAATGTTCCATTTTTAGTTGTTTATAGCTTTGAAGATTTGCAATTCAGATTTGTTTGTCAGCTTTGCAATCTTTTTGATTTGTGAATTCATCAAGTCTGGCTTTGACAAATATGTGTCAAGTGTTTGTCTTGACATCTTCAGATGTTCAGCCATTCCAACTTTGGTTTGAAATACTTCCTTGAACATGGTTTCTGCTTTGTTTTTAGGATTCCAGATCATTAAAATGGCATATCAGATGTAGATTCAACTTTGACAAATGCTTCTGCTTCAGAAGTCTTTTCATCCTTCTTTTCTTCATTCATCACCCAATCAACAATCATCTTTGCTTTAGCAAATACAATTTTTAGATCTGTTTTTCCTTCAGAAATACAAAGATCTGATGCAACCTTCAGTGAAGATTGTTTGACAATCATCAGTTGTCTTTCTGGATTGTCATTTGGTTTCCAATTACCACCACCAGATTGCACGAAAATAGGCTTGACTTTTGGATATTGTCCATCAGTGTATGTGTATTCAGCTTCTTGCCCTATAATAAACTTTTGCTGGTCTTTTGCCTTGCTTGAATATTCACCACAATCACCATTTTCAAACGTGATTTCATGCTTGTACATAGTTCCAAATTTTCCATCCCATGTTCCGTTTGCTTGTACGCTGGTCACTTTGCTTTTCTTGTTCATCTTAGTTGTTTTTTAATGGTTGATTTTTAATGTTTGGTTTGTTTAGTTGTTCCCATTCTTGAATGGTTGATTCTTCTGGATTGCTTTTGCTTCTGGCATGAAAGAATTCTTGTTCTTGTGCTTCAGCTTCAATCTTTTTTGCTTCATCATAAAGATGTGGATTTGATACAAATACTTCATTCACAAATTGTTCAAATAATCTTGACATGATCTTCTTGGTTTTAGTTGTTAAATATTTGGTGCAATATAGTCAAAATATGACTACAATGAATCAATGATGTCCAGAAATTTTTCCATTCCTTTCTTAGCAACCCACCTTCCAGTGCATTCAGTTGCAACCATTTTTTGCATCTTCAAATTCACTTGTGTTTTAGTATCTTCAAGAAGTTCAATTTCCCTTCTTTGAAGTTGAAATTCCAGCATTGGAATGATGTTGTCATCATCCAAGTGACTTTGCTTGATTTCTTGCATCATCAGATGCATTCTTGCTATGAACATTTTTCTGGATTCCATATGTCAGTTGTGTTGTTGTGATTCATTTTATTCCAATCATATATGAACTTGCAAATGTCTTTCAGTTCATCGTTGTTTTTTATCATCCAGTCTGGAAGTACAATATCCCATTGCTGGGAATCATACATTCCTTCTTTTTCAACATCCATCATCACTGAATGTCTTTTTGATATGAATTCAATGTTTGACTTTCCAAACTTGATTGCATATGCTTTGTCTGTTTCAACTCTTTTGACTCTGGTTGATTTATTCAATCTTAGTTTCATATGTGATTGCTTAGTTGATTAATTACTTGGATCTGTGAATCCACCCTTTGCTGAATTGAAATACAAGTGTCTTTGATTTCTTGAACATTTGCTGGATAAAAATATCCCTTTGAACTGGAACAAATTGGTTCACCTTGATTTCTTAAATGGTTAATGATTTTGCGAAGTTTGACACCTTCCATTCTGTGATCTGTGTTGTTGTTGAATCCAGAACACATCTTTGATCCAGCAATGGCATTTGGTTTGCCTATGAACTTTTTTAGTCCCTTCATGACTGATTGTGCAATCTGCAATTCTTCTTCAGTTAGATTGCAAGTGATTTTTTCAAAATTTCTGATCATTGGTTTGTGATTTTGATCCATGTCTTTCTTCTGACAAGTACTGACATTGATACATTAATATCATAATAGATTGCAAGAAACCTTTGGACAACTGCCAAAGACACTTTCTTTTGTTGTGCTTCAATAAGCACTGATTTGATGATGCATTTTGCGAACATATTGTTTAAGTTAAAAGGAAGGTGCTTTCTGCACCCCCCTTGATTGATACTACTTGGATAAATATGTTTGTCTTGTTGTTGTGATGAATCTGAAGTGTGGTGCATTGATCAATCCATTTGCGTATATCATACGTGCATGGAAATACAAATCAGTTGCAGATCTTTGCTTTTCTTCATATTGTTCATCAGTCAATCTAATTGGTGTGTCACCAGATTCATCCCATCTTGGTGGAAATGGCTTGTTATATACTAAGATCTCAAAATTGTGACCAGCATTTTTAACATGATCAACTTGGATTGTATTGCTATCCCATTCATATTTCATCATTTTATTCACCAACTTTTCCAACTTGTATTCAAATCCTTCAATAGCTTCTTTGTAAAAGTCAGCTTTTAAGATCTCAATGATCTTCATGTTCTGGATTGCTCTTTTTCTTGGCATCAATTGAATTGCACAAATTGTTTTGCATTCAACATTGTAAACACCTCGTTCAAGTGCCATTGCTCTTTCTGTTTTCATCAAGATGTATTCATATGTTGAAACTATTCCATCAGTTACCATTGCAGTTGTCTTTGTCATTCCAATAAACTTTGAATTGATTTCATCTTCTGACATACCATCAAATGTTTCTGCAACTGATCGGATCTGGTGAACCTTATAAGAAACATAATCAAGAATATATTGATTTTTAAAGTGAATCAACTTTGAATTCAATCTGGTCTTCAACAAATTCTTCTTATCCTTGTTTCTCTTTTCTTGTGCTTTTGATACTACTTGTGTCATAACTTTCTTAGTTCGTTTTTGTTAATATATTGCAATCTACAAAAACTATTTCAATGCTCAAAATACTGGACAATATTGTGAAGAATACTGGACAATGATATAGAAAGTTATATGTTTTTTTTAAAGCTATTTTTAGCCCTTTTAAGAAACTTTGTGTGATTTCGCTTACCAGTACATCAAAAACAAAAGTTCGTGAAAACACTTGCTATCACTGGTGTGTAGAGCCATGAAAAAAAAGTTGATTTTTATTCTTCTTCTTCCTTTTCAATAGGCAAGAAATACAAATTCACCCTTAACATAAGGAAGAAAAGTTGCACTTCATAGTATGGCGCATCTTCTTCTGGATCAAAGTGTCTGATCCCTATCATGACACCTTTCAACAATTCTAATTCAATTATGAAGTTCATATTTCTATAAATTAAAAAATTGATGACACACCAGACCATCAGTTTTGTGCCATATAAATGATTCAGCAGATTGAATGTTTTGGACATATCCTTTCAGATTGTGCCATGCATCAGTTCCAGATAATGATCTCATGAATCTGATGGTGCATCCTTTCTGTTCAGCTACTGACTGAAATTGAAACTGCTTCTTGTGGTGCAGATGTCCAAGATGCCATTCATGGAACTTGGTATCAGACCACATCTTCTTCTTTTCTGATGCCATAAGCAAAGGAAGATCAGAAGTTTTTTCATTGTTTCCATGTGTCAATCCAATCAAGTTTTGTCCAAATTGAACATACTTTCTTGGTGTTGCTTCATTGTTGATGGTGACATTTTTGTTGTTTCTGAACCATGCTTCAAGTGAATCACCAAGATAGTATGATCTTTCAAAGTCATGATTCCCTTGAACAACCACCACTTCAACATCTGCAACTTGCATCAGCTTTTCAATTCCTTCAACAATCAACTTTCTTCCATTTCTGAATGTCTTCATCCAGCGAAGATCTTCATCTTGTGGTGTATTGTTTGAAGTCTGATTTTCTTTTCCATCAGAATTGAAGAAATCATTCCCTATTGGAAACAATATCTTCTTCAATTTATAGTGTTGTGACTTTGTGATCAGATCATCAATTGCTTGATGGAATCTTTTTGATGCAATCTTGGTGTCATAATCTTCACCAGTTTCACCATTCCAACACAATTTTCCAAAGTGTAAATCAAAGATGTTCACTTCAAGCATATAATCACCATCACTGAATGTCCTTTTTATTGCTTTTGGTGAATGATTAATGAAGTCATGGTGTAGATCTTCAAGAATTCTTTTTCGTGTCTGAAAGTCCTTGTTTCTAACAAGTGATGCTTTGACTTGAAATAGTTCTTCAGTAACCATTCTACCATCTATTTGTGCTGCAACCTCCCATTTGTTGATGTCGTATTTGTGAACATGAAACATTTCATGATCTACTTCAGCCACTTCAAGAAGTTGATCCAGTGTCTTGATCCTTGAACTGGATTTGGATATGATATTTAAATGCTTCTTGTTTTCTGATGTTTCAATCTTATCTGAAGACAACATGACTTTCAACAAATGAAGTTGCTGACTTTTTGGAAGTCTTCGCAGTTGTTCAATGTATGGTTTAATTGAATCAATCCATCTTGGTCTATATTGCATTAAATAAGTTTAGAAATTAATATTCTGAATCACTTACATTGACATGGCTTTTTCTCAAAGAATGAAAGACATATTGGTAAAAGTGAAACCAGTGTGAACACAATGATCATCCATGATAATTCATGTGTTTGAAGGTGTTCAGCAATTACATAAACAAGAACACCACTGATTGTTCTTTTTGCAGACCATTTCTTGTTCTTATCCTTCAACAAATCTGGAATGATAGAAATGATGTTTTTGATGATGCTATTATTCAACATCCTTCACCTTGTCTTTCACAAAGAAGTTGATGATGTCATCAATCCTTCCAAATATTTTGACTGCTTTAGTGCTTTCAACATAGTTGAATACTACTTTCAAAAATGCCATCAATCCAATGACAATTTCAATGATCATGTTTTTGTCCATCTTTCTTTGTTTTTAGTATTTCCAAATCACATCTTGTGGCAAAATTTCATCAACATCAACATGGATGAAATCATCACCAATTCCAATTCTGTTGAATCCAGCCATAATCAAACCATCCATGATTTCAAATCTTGCTTGGCTATTCTTACAAGCAATGTCAACTGCATTTCCACGTAAATGTGCTGAATTAGGTTTCCCACCTACATTCAAATTTTTATCAATTGATCTCCAAGAACTGGTGATCTGAAAAGGTGTTCCAGACATTTCCCTTGCCATATCCAACATGGACAACAACAATGGTGACATCTTATCAAAACAATTCACACCATCACATTCAAATTCTTCTGGCTGAAAAAACTTCAATCTATTCACTTTTTATCTTTTTTATATTATAAACCAAAGCAGATAACAACACCAAAATTGTCAATAGACCTTCCAGTTGTGATGCTGAAAAGGAAATTGCAAAAATATTCACACTATTAAATCCAACTAATTCTCCAAATTTATTTTCCATCTTTCTTCTTCAAGTAAATTTCCAACAATTTCTTGTTCTTCTTTTTTACTTCTTCATTGCTTAAACATCCTTTCTTTCTACCAGCCACAACAATTCCAGTTTTTAAGTATACCACCACCACCAGATCCAGAAATGGTCAATCCACCTTCAGAATATGTCTGTGTTTCTGGATTCATATCAGCACCAGAATTAGAATTGTATTCTGTAAACAATGAATTGTTGTTCTGCAAATATGCAATCAATCTTTCTGAATAAAATTGTGCATTTGTCCTTTCAATGTCAATCATATTTGCAACTTCACTTTGTGACAATGCAGTGATTGAATCCACATTTCTTGAACCCATTGTTCCATTTAAGATCTTAGCTTGAAGATACGGATAAAAATGCACCAAAGTCCACTTCAATGTTGCCATTCTCACATAATCATTCAATAAAGTATCATAATCACCAGACACAGAATCAGCAGTGATCTTTGTTTTTAATGCATTGAATAGATCAGTTCCCAACAAAGGTTGGATCTGTGAATCTTGTGCTTGTATAATTGAAGGAAGTATGTCTTTTGAATCAACACTTCCATCAATATGTGAATATGCTTTCACATACGTTTCATCTATAAATATAACTTGTGCAGTTAGTCCCATAATTTACTTTTTAAATGGTGGATTCAGTTTTCCGTATTTTGGAAGATCATAAGGTGCAATTGATTCTGATCCTTTTTGCCTTACAAATGGATTGTCACCAACTCTGACTTCATTCTTCATTCCTTCAGATGGCATGAATCGACCAGACACATCCCTTTTACGGAAATATATTCTTCTGATCCAACCATGTCTGCAATAGCATCCACCCTTGTACAAAAACAAATCATAAGACGTTTGACCTTTTTCAGCAAATGAACCATTGATCTTTGATTTGCTCATGTCATTGATGTCTTCATAAGTCCATTCAAGTCCTTGATCAGACCAGTTCATCATGATGTCACAAAACTTTCTGGATTTGTTTCCAGATTCATTTGGAACATTGTTTGTTCTTTGGTATGAATATCTGACTTTATACATTCCGACATCACCTTCTTTTGACTTAGCATCTGGATCAGCCATTGATTTTGATGGCATCTTGTTAGGTTTTGCAAACTTATGAAAGTTCTTTTTTGAAGTGTCAATCTTTTCTTCAACAATCAATTCCCAGCTTTCATCATCATTCAGATCTGCACATTCTTGTAATTTATTCAAGAAGAATTCTGCTTGATCATCATTCAGATGTGGTCTTTCATCTTTTTTTTTAGATGATAATTCTTGAAATGTTGCAACTGGTGTTTCACTGAAGAAACCATGTGCAATGTCCATTGGAAATTTCAAGAATTGATTCATGAAGACAATTGCTTGTTCTTGTGTCAATGTTCCTTCTTTCACTTTTGCAATCAGATCCAGTGTTGGTTCAATATGGTCACCAGTCATTGTTGGAATCACTTCTGTTGCAACTTCTTCATTGATTGTTTCAGCTTCAGTGTCTGCAAATTCAGTTTTAAACAAGTCAAATGGTTTGAAAAATAGATCCAAATTGATTGAAGATTCACCAAGTAAAACTTTCAGTGCATCAATTATCACATCTCTGAATGGATCAACAACAGTCTGTTCAAACAAAGCTGATGCAATTTGTAATTCTTCAGCATTGTTTCCAAGTCCACCAGAATCCATCACACCAAACAATCTTGGTGATACAACTCTGTGTGAAATCATCACTTTCTTTGTGATTTCTTCACTTAAAAATTGATATTGTTTATCAGCATCAGACAATGGAACTGGTGTGATCTCTGGTGTTGTATCTCTGCCATCTGAAAAGGTGCATAAGAACTTACCAGCATTAGTTGATCCAGCCAATTCAGATTCAATTGTCCGTTTGATTTCTTCACGCTTTTCACGTGGTGGAATGCCATTGGCAAAGTTAATGATGAATGAAGGTGCAAGACCTTTTTCAATCTGTGACAAATGGAATTGTGAAACATTCTTGTCAAGTTCAATATAGTTCCATGCCCCAATGTAATCTGGTTTTGGATAATAGTATGAACCAACTGAATTCATTTTCACACAAAGAACTTGTGTTGGATAAACTGATTTTGCTTTTGGATCATATGCTTTCAGTTCTGTGTATTTCGCCCTTGATCCAGCAGACCAATCATTTGAATGATAATACCATTCAACTTCACCATCTTCATTTGCTTGTCCAGACCTCATTGTTTCAAATGGCAAAACTTCCATTTCAACAACCTTTGTTCTATCAAGTGAATAAGTGAATGAAATGTAAAAACCACCATTCAACTTCAGATCCATACACATCAATTGGATGTCATTTTTCCCGATCTTCTTATTAATAAGCTGATTGAATGTCACCCAATCTTCTGGATGTCTTTCTTTGTTGTTTGCATCAATTCCACCCCCATAGATCCATGAAGAAATTGAATTCACCAGTGCATTGTGTGTTGCACTATTTTGATATAAGTCAATTGTGTGTTGTGGAAACAAATTGTCTGCACCATACCAGATGAAGTCAGATCCTCTTTTTGCAAATTCTGATGAATCAGTCAGTGAATAGGATGAACCCATTGCACTGAAATGAAATTGTTCTTTTTTATCCATTGTATGAAATTGTTGTTGGTATAGTTAACGGATCAACACCAGATTCTGAATTCTGAAAATAATCATTTTTAAAATTATCATTGTGAACCATTGCAAGTCCACTACTTACTTCCATGTAGATTTGTGATGAAGATGGTGATGTTGCTTCCAATGTTCCAAAATAAACTTGATAGTCATATACACCAGTTGCATCCAAATTAAGATGATAGTCAGCAACATGATCATCAAGATAAATGAAGAATTCTTTTGATCTTGGAAATACACCATTTGATGTGAATCCAAGAAGTCCAAAATATTCTTTTTGTGTTAATTGTTCAACAAGGTTTAAATAATACAGACCACCACCACCAATCAACATATTTGAATTTGGTGTGAATTGCACGTTTGGTGAAATTGATGAACTTGATGTCAATGTGTTTGACATCCTTGCTGAATAAACATCAATTGAAAAGATGTTCTGGAATCCATTTGAACTTCTTAAATGCAACATATCAGTCTTCTTTTTTCTTCTTCTTCTTCTTTTCAGCTTCAAAGAATGTTGGAAATTCCAACACTATATTGTTGAATATTCTTTCATCCATGACTTCAGAAAGTGTGATCTTTCTGCCACCAGTGAATAGTGTTTGATCTATGTATTTCTTTTTTAGTTTCATAATTACAAGATAATAAAAAAAGGATGATGAAACCAACCACCACCCTTCTTTCTGTTTAACCAAAACAACCAAAAAAAATTTATACTTGTGCAGTATCGTATTGTGTTGCACTTAATGTCAGATCAGAACTGAATGTTGTGAATGGTGAAGTTGCAGACATATTGTATGCTGGTAATGGTTCTGCACCAGTCATGTTGATTACATAACCAACATAATCACCATAAGCAACATCACCCCCATGTGCATATGTTCCACCAGTGATTTCAACACCATTTTCAACACCTACCAAATAGTAAACACCATTATTGTCAAGAACTATCACTTGCCACAATCCTTCAACTATGTTCTGCATTCTTGCCCAAGATTCTTCAGAATCATGTGACAACTGCATTTCAATTTCAGATTGATATGCAACTGCACCACCTTTGCCAGTCAAAATTGTTTGATTGAATGATGATGCTTGTCTATCAAGATCAAATTCAAAGAAGTCCAATGCACTTGTGTTTGTGATTGCAGAAACAACCCCAGTTGTAGCCGATGCAGTCACACCAGTTATTGCATTAGCATCATAATAATTTGCAAGAAATATCTTCTTGATACCCCCTACTTGTCCACCGCAGAAATATCCTCTTCCGCTTGTTATTACGCATCCAGCCATTGTGTTTTTGTTTATTGTTATTAAAAAAAGAATGGAAGGTGACCAGTCAAGATCACCTTCATATTCAATTCTTATGCATCATTTTTGAACCAAGTAACATCAGCAACAACACCAATTGCACAACCAACTCCGAAACGCATTGTGATTCTGTAATTGTCTGAACCATCTAATGGTGTCATGTCAATAGCTTGTGCCATTGAATCAGAATCAGCAGTTCCGATTCCAACAAATAAATTTCCTTTGTTTCCAACCATTGCTTCACCAGAAACAATTCCAGAACAAGAAACCAATTTATATCCTACAAATTTAGTGTTCACACCAGATGCAACACCTTGATTGTAACCATCACCAGTTTGTCCAACTGCAAGATTATATGCAGAAATAGTTGCTGGATTCACATAAATATTTGTATTCTCATAATCACCAACAATTCCACTTGGCATTGCAGTCACTATTTCATCAAGACCAGCAATAACGGTTGCTTGTGCTATAATTGGATTTACTAATTCAGTTGCAGCAGCAGTGTCACCACTTAATTCCTTGAATCCATCAAATGCAGTGAAACCAGAAGTTGTTGCATTACCCATCCAGATATTGTTTTCAATGTCTGCTTGTACATACTTAGCAACATATAAAAGAATTGCATCAGCATAATCATCTGGAACACCAGATGCAATACTATATGCATCACCTTGCCACCATGTTTTAAATTGTGATTTGCACAATTGAAGATTCACCATTTGATCAGTGATTGTCAATGATGCTTCAGTCAATGTTGTTGTTGCAGTTGTGTCAAAGTCACAAGCACCAGCCTTAATCAATGCCGCTGATGATGAACCAAATGCCATCACTGGAACAATTGCTTTGTATCGTATTCCATCCAATAATGTCACATTCCCACCATGTAATGTTGGTGCAGAAATAACTGATGCATGAATGTATGGAAGTGCTAATTCACCAGCATATGTTGATGTAGGTGTTGGATTTGCTAAATTGTATTGTTTATTTTCAGCCATCTTATTTGTTTTTAGCTTTGTTAAAAATTGCAAATATTCTTTCATCTTGTGAAAGATTCTTTTTCACTTCAGCCACTTGTGGTGACTTCGGTGTGTGTTTAAATGTTTTCTGTGCAGACAACATCTTCACCTTTTCAAGTTCAGTGTCATGTGCTTTTGTGATCTCTGCAATCTTTTCAGCAAGTTGTAATTCAATTGCTTCAGTGATCATTTTACCAAGTTCAAAGCCATCAGCCTTTGTCATATAATTTGACAAGTCAACTTCATTACTTTCAACTTCTTCTTCAGATGCTTCAACCTTTTCTGTTGAAAGATCTTCTTCAACTGCATCTTCTGATGCTTCTGGTGACTTCAGTGTTGTGATTTCACCATCAACAACTTCAATCACTGCACCATCTTGCAGTTCATATGTACCAGTTGGAAGTGCCATTCTCTCATCATCTTCACCAACTACAAAAACCAATGATCCTTCTTCAAAT
>TARA_R110000751_G_scaffold111189_14_pt1 | contig 26296 bp, 24 predicted proteins | sample TARA_R110000751 | Tara Oceans TARA_R110000751 (sample SAMEA4398001) | marine metagenome | biome: Polar Biome; feature: [MES] marine water layer (ENVO:01000295) within the mesopelagic zone...; material: water (ENVO:00002006), including particulate matter (ENVO:01000060) such... | reverse complement strand
GGGCGGCAAGCCGCTCGAGATCAATGGCCGGGTGCTGGAGCCGCAATTGCAGTTGGTGGCCTGGAATGGCCGCAACGCGCCGCCAATGTCATCACTGCCCGCTGAAGTCGTCCAGGCGGCGACTCGCGAGCAGCTTGCCATGCTGGCCGCCGCGCCGGAGCCGGGCGTCATCATTGAGGATTCCACCATTCCGGGTCCGGACAAGAACGAGATTCCCGTGCGGATCTACCTGCCCGACGAACAGGACCCGTCGCACCCGATGATGGTGTATTACCATATGGGCGGCGGCGTGATCGGCGATCTCGACACGTGCAATGCGTTCTGTTCGATGATCGCGGCGATCGCCAAATGCCCGGTCCTGTCGGTCGACTACCGCCTGGCGCCGCAGCACAAGTTCCCGGCCGGGATCGACGATGCGATGGCGGCCTATGAATGGGCGCTGCGCAATGCCGGCAAGTATGGCGCGCCGGAAGGCGTGGCGGCTGTCGGCGGCGACAGCATGGGCGGCAATTTCGCCGCCATCGTGTCGCAGGAGATGAAGCGCGAGGACAAGCCGATCCCGGCGCTGCAATTGCTGATCTATCCGGCCGTCGACCTGGTCGAGGAATTCCCGTCGCGCACCGCCTTTGGCAATACGTTCTCGCTGTCGACCGACACGATGAACTGGTTCATGGACCAGTACCTGCCGGAGGGCCATGATCGCAGCGACCCCTTGCTGTCGCCGGGCCAGAGCGGCGACCTGTCCGGCCTGCCGCCAGCAATCGTGATCACGGCGGGACACGACCCGCTGGTCGACGAGGGCGACGATTATGCGCTGCGGCTCCGGCGGGACGGCGTGTATGTGAAGCACAAGCGTTATGACAACCTGTCCCATGCGTTCACGGCCTTTACCGATTTCTCGCCGGGTTCGCGCCGGGCCTGTCTCCAGATCGCGGGCATGGTGCGCGACATGTATGGCCGGCTGTGAGGGCGCTTGTCTGCCATACGATAACGGATGATTTTTCGGGCACCGAAATTCGTGACGTGCCGATGCCGGAGCCGGGCCCCGGCGAAGTGCGTGTGCGCGTCAAGGCGGCCAGCGTCAACTTTCCGGACCTTTTGCTGACGCAGGGCAAGTACCAGCTGAAACTGGCGCCGCCTTTCACGCCGGGCATGGATTTTTCCGGCATCATCGATACGCTGGGCGAAGGCGTGACGGGGCCGTTGCGCGAAGGCACGGATGTGGCGGGCGGTGTGCGGTCCGGTGCGTTTGCCGAATATATCGTCGTGCCGGTGTCCTCGCTCCAGAAGAAACCGCCTGCGATGAGCTTTGCCGAGGCGGCATCCTATTCGGCAGCTTACCTGACGGCCTATGTTGCGCTGGTGCGCCGGGGCAATCTGCAGCCGGGCGAGACGCTGCTGGTGCATGGCGCGAGCGGCGGCGTGGGCCTGGCGGCGGTAGATGTCGGCAAGCTGCTGGGCGCGACGGTGATCGCGACGGGGGCGTCGGACGACAAGCTCGACAAGGTGGTGGCGTACGGCGCCGACTATGCGATCAACGTGACGCAAGGCTTTCGCGACAAGGTGAAGACACTGACCAAGGGACGCGGCGCGGACGTCATTTTCGATCCGGTCGGCGGCGACGTCTTCGACGAGAGCGTGCGTTGCATCGCCTTTGACGGGCGGCTGCTGGTGATCGGGTTCACGTCCGGGCGGATCGCGACGGTTTCCACCAATATGCCGCTGATCAAGGGCTTTTCCGTGGTCGGTGTGCGGGCGGGCGAGTACGGTCGCCAGTTCCCTGAGAAGGGCCGCGAGAATGTCGAGACGATCTGGAACTGGGCGCGCGAGGGCAAGGTGCATCCGCGCGTGCATGCCGAATTCCCGCTGGACCAGGCGATGGATGCTTTCGCCATGCTGTGGAACCGCAAGGTTGTCGGCAAGGTCGTGGTGACGCCCTAGCCTGCGTAGAGCACCAATCCGAGAATGCCGACGGAGACGAGCAGTACGCCGATGATCTCGCGCGCGGTGACGCGTTCCTTGAAGAACAGGATCGACGCGCCGATCATGAAGATGACCTCGACCTGGCCGAGGGCACGGACATGGGCCGCGTTCTGCAGGGTGAAGGCGGTAAACCAGGCCAGCGAGCCGAGCATGCCGACAAGGCCGACCCAGGCGGCGGTGCGCCAGCTGCGCAGCAGGCGCCCGGCTTCGCCCGGTTCGCGCAGCCTGAGATAAGCCAGCACGGCCAGCGCCTGGAAAGCGGTGACGAAGGCGAGCGTGGTGGCGGCGCGCAGGAACACGTCGCCTTCGATCAGTGACAGGGACGCGCCGCGATAGGCGACGGCGGACAGGCCGAACAAGCCGCCGGACGCAATGCCGATGAGGGCCTTGCGATCCAGGAAGCTGCGGCGCGCAGCCGGGTCTGCCGGAATCGAGATCAGGATCACACCGACAAGGCTGACCAGGATGGCGAGGGCCACGGGCAGGGAGAGCCTGTCGCCCAGCAGGACAATGCCGAACAGGGCTGTCTGCACCGGTTCCGTCTTGGTGAAGGCTGTGGCGACGGTGAAATTCTTGTGCGAGAAGAGGTGGATCAGCAGGCCGGTCGCCAGGATCTGCGCGAGGCCGCCGAGAATGGCGCCGGTGACGAAGGTGAGGTTGAGCGGCGGCGCGCTGCGGCCGGTGCCCGCGAGCAGGACGGCCAGCAGAAGGCAGGCCAGCGGCGCGGCGAACACGAAACGCGCGGACGTGGCGCCCCAGGTGCTGAGCGTGGCCTTCAGCCGTTTCTGCAATACCGAACGCAGGTTCTGCAGGAAGGCGGCAGCAATCGTGATGGGTATCCAGAGTTCCATCGGGCGCTTGGACAGCAGCCGGATGGGTTTGTCAAAGGCGGCCTAGCGCACCCGCGTGCATTGCGGGAAGGTGGTCGTCCCCTGTTGCAGCACGGCGTAGCGGCCCTGGTCCCAGAATACGACGCGCGTCGGGCCGATGCCGGACTGGTAGCGCATACCCTTGTCGGCATCGACCTGTTGCAGCTGGTGCACTTCGCCATTGAACATGACGGTGGCGGTCGTACTCACGACGCTGGCTTCGAGCTGGAGCGCGCCGCATTCGTAATAGGGCGAGATCACGTTGGTGCTGTAGGGCGCGGCATAGGCCGGGTCATTGGCCATGCGCAGGTCGCCCTGCTGGCTGGTCGCCGGCGGCGTGACCGCACAGGCGGCTGCGGACGCCGCGAGGGCGAGGAGGGCGAAGGGGCGAATGGATGTCATGGCGGTGTCTCCGGGTGGTCTCATTGCTGGTACAAGCAATGAGACCCGGAAACGTTCCGCCCGGATCGCGGTTGCCTAGACCGTGCGCTTGGCCTTGTCGGCGTCGTTGGTGGCGGTGATCGACTCCTTGACGGCCTGCCATTGTTCGTCGCCCCAGGACGCGAGCTGGGCAAAGTTGCCACCGGACGCATTGTACATGGCCCCGTCGATGGCGATGGTCTGGCCGTTGATATACTCGGCGCCGGGACCCATCAGCAGGACGGCGAGGTTGACCAGTTCATGCATCTCGCCGACGCGGCCCATCGGGTTGGCGGCGCCCGAATCCATGCGCTTGGCGCCGTCCGCATCCGGGGCAAGGCGTTTCCAGGCGCCTTCGGTGGGGAAGGGGCCGGGGGCGATGGCGTTGAAGCGCAGGCCATAGCGCGCCCATTCCACCGCCAGGCTTTGTGTCATCGTGTTGACGGCGGCCTTGGACATCGCGGACGGCACGACGAAGGGGCCGCCATTCCATACCCAGGTTGTCAGGATCGAGATGACATTGCCGCGGGTGCCGCCCTTGATCCAGCGGGTGCCGATATCGTGGGTCATGTAGAACGTGCCGCGGAACACGATATTGGCGATGGCGTCGAAGCCGCGGATCGAGAGGTCTTCGGTGCGCGAGATGAAATTGCCGGCGGCATTGTTGACGAGGCCGGTGAGGGGTCCGTGCTTGGCCCAGATCTCGTCATTCATGTCGGTGATGGCTTCGGCGACACGGATGTCGCAGGCATGGGGCACGACCTTGCCGCCATGCTTTTCCATCAATTCCTTTGCCGTCTCTTCGCAGACGCCGCCACGCCGGCCGCAAATGTGGACTTCGGCGCCGAGCTTCAGGAAGCCTTCGGCCATTTCCTTGCCGAGGCCGGTGCCGCCGCCGGTGACGAGGATGCGTTCATCCTTCATCAGGCCATCGCGAAACATCAGTTTTGACGTGTCCATCGGTATTCTCCCTCTGTGTTTTCTGGTAGTGATTATAGCTCGCTAGACGCCGGAGACATCCCATGAAACCTGTCCTTTTTGCCTTTGTAGCGCTTGCCCTCGGGGCAGGAAGCGCGACAGCCGATCCGCTGAATGTGTTCGGTACGTTCGCGACCGAGGAAGAGAATTCGCATGTCGAGATTGCCGATTGCGGCGACGGCACGCCTTGCGGCACGATTGTCTGGATCGATCCGGCCAGCGTGACCGATGGCAAGACGCCCGAAACGGCAACCGATGCGGACGGCAAGAAGATTCTCGGCCTGACCATGCTGGAAGGCTTCCGGCAGACCGCAAAGGGCTGGACCGGCGGCACGATCTACAATCCGAAAGAAGGCAAGACCTACAGCTCCAAGATGAAGCTGAAGGATGACGGCGTGCTGGAAGTGAAGGGCTGTATCGCCCTGCTGTGCAAGACGCAGAACTGGAATCCGGTGGGCTGAGGGGCGCTACTTCCGGAACGGCAGGCTGACCAGCCGCCAGAGGATCCAGATCGGCAACACGATGCCGGCGCCGGCGAGCGCAGGCTTCCAGAAGTTGCGGATGGCCCAGCCGGCGGCGGCCAGAGCCTGGCTGGCAATGGAAGCTATCGCTTGCGGTATGTTCACGTCCGGTGAGGCCGGGTTGAAGTTCGCGGCGAGCACGACGAAGCCGACCAGGATGCACAGGCCAAGCAGCTTGAGGACGCCCCACGGGCCGATGCCGAACAGGCGCAGCAGCACCGACCGGGGCGGCGGCTTTTCGGCCCTGGCCTTGGCCTTGGGCGCCGGTCCGGGCGGCGGCGCAAGCGGCTCTACGACGGGCGGTTCGTTCTCACTCATGTTCCGGCTTGTTCACTTCAGTGCTGCCTCTGTAGGCGACATTGACCTGGTGCGGATACGGGATGGAGATGCCCTCACGGTCGAAGGCTTCCTTGACGGCCTTGGTGAGGTCGGCGCGGACCTGCACGAATTCGGGCGTTGCAACCCAGGCCCGCAGGCGCAGCTTGACGCTCCAGTCGGCGAGCGCGTGCACGCCGACCCAGGTGTCCGCCTTTGACAGCACGCGCGGATGCTCATTGACCGTATCCAGCAGGACTTTCAGCGCATGATCCATATTGTCGTCATAGGAAATGTCGAAATAGAGGTCGAACTTGCGGCGCGTCTGGCGGGTATGGTTGATCAACGGATCGCCCCAGACCTTGTCATTTGTGAAGATGACGATCTTGTTGTCGATCTGCTTGAGCGACGTGGTGAACGGCGAGATGTCGGTCACTTCGCCTTCCAGCCCGGCCAGGTTGACATAGTCGCCTATGCGGAACGGGCGGAGGATGGCCAGCATGACACCGGCAGCGACCGATTTCATCGTGTCCTGCAGGCCGAGGCCGATGGCGAGGCCGCCTGCGGCGAGCACGGCCGTGAGCGACGATGTCGGGAAACCAAGCTGGGTCAGCGCCATGACGATGGCGATCGCGAAGATCAGGTATTTCACGAATGAACCACCAAAGGCGAACATCGTATCGTCGGCGCCTGAGCGGCGATGGGCCTTGCCGCCAAAATTGCGCATCGAACGGGCGACCCAGTTCGCAAACAGGATGGCAACGAGAAGGATCGCTACGGCGGCAACTGCGCCGGGACCGCGCTCTTCAACCAGGATGCGCCAGTCATAGCCCGCCACGCCGAGCGGCAGGGGCGACAACAGGATCAAAGCGAACATGCGCGCGACCGAGGCGCCGAGATCCCAGCTCGAGCCTTCGAAATTCTGGTCCTTGGGCGTGACAATCTTGCCGATAAGCAAGATCAGGCGCTTGACCAGGATGGATGCGATCCAGATGGCGAGTGTCGCGGCCAGGACCAACGACCATTTCAGGACCTGGGGCTCAGCGGCCTGCGCCCAGGCGGGCCAGCCAGTCATGTCGATTTCAGGCATCATGTTGCACTCTTGTCATGGGCCGTTGCGGGCTTCAACTCACCTTTCACGCATTGGTGACTGGAAGAAACCCGCCAATTGCGGCAGTCGGGCCCGGTCAGCCATCGGGAGCAAGCGCATGAACAAGCAGGTCGTCCAGGAATATTACGGGGATATCCTGAAATCCACGTCAGACTTGCGCACCGATGCGTGTACGACGGATGCGGCGCCGCCCCTGCATGTGCGCACGGCGCTGGGCCGGGTGCATGACGCGGTCGCGGCGCGTTATTACGGGTGCGGCCTGGCCATTCCGGCCGAGCTTGGCGGCCTGCGGGTGCTCGATCTCGGCTGCGGCGCCGGGCGTGACGTCTATGCACTGGCGAGCCTTGTCGGGCCGGAAGGCCATGTGACGGGTGTCGACATGACGGAAGAACAGCTGGCCGTGGCGCGTGAGCATGAGGCCTGGCATGCCGAGGCGTTTGGCTATGACCGGCCGAACACGCGTTTCCTTGAAGGCGAGCTGGAATCGCTGGACGCGCTGGACCTGGAGCCGGGCGGCTTCGACCTGATCATTTCAAACTGCGTGATCAATCTCTGCACCGACAAGCCGGCCGTGTTCCGCGCCGCGCACCGGCTGCTGAAGCCGGGCGGTGAGCTGTATTTCTCGGATGTCTATGCCGACCGCCGGATTCCGGCCGACCTCGTCAAGGACCCGGTCCTGTATGGCGAATGCCTGTCGGGCGCGCTTTACTGGGGTGACTATCAGGCGGTGGCGCAGGCCGCCGGCTTTGCCGATCCCCGCGTCGTCAGTCATCGCCCGCTGGCAATCCTCGATCCGGCGCTGAAGGCGAAGCTCGGGCCGATCCGGTTTGCCTCGGTGACGGCGCGCCTGTTCAAGCTCGAAGGACTGGAGCCTGCCTGCGAGGATTATGGCCAGGCCGTGATCTATCGCGGCGGCGTGGAAGGCATGGAAGAGGTCTTCATCCTCGATGCTGAGCATCATATCGAGCAGGGCAGGGTGTTCCCGGTCTGTGGCAATACGCTGGCCATGCTGATGGAAACGCGCTTCGCGCCCCATTTCCAGGTGATCGGCCCCGGCGACAGGCATTTCGGCCTGTTCCCAGGCTGCGCTGCGCCGGACGTGTTCGCTGCCGGGGACGTGTCGGCAGCGGCCCCGGTTGGCGGTTGCTGCTGAGCGCTAGTCCTTGTTCACATTGACCTGGTGCGGATACGGAATGGAAATGCCGGCTGCGTCGAGGGCCGTTTTCACGTTCATGGTGAGGGCCCAGCGGGTTTCCCAATAGTCCGGCGTCTTGACCCATGGCCGGGCGATGATGTCGACCGAGCTTGAGCCGAGCGTGTCGACCCGCACGACAGGTGCCGGGTCGGCAAGCACGCGGCTGTCGGCCTTGATGACGCCTTCAATCACGCCGATGGCATGCTCCATGCCGTCGCCATAGTCGATGCCGAAGACGAGATCGATCCGGCGGGTCGGGTAGCCGGCGTAATTCTTGATGATGCCGTCGATGGCCTGGCTGTTGGGCACGATGACCTGGACATTGTCCGGTGTCGCAAGAATGGTCTGGAACAGGTTGATTTCCTTCACCGTGCCGCCAACGCCAGCCACCTCGATATACTGGCCGACGCCATAGGGGCGGAACAGCATGATCATGATGCCCGACGCGATATTGCCGAGCGCGCCCTGCAATGACAGGCCGATAGCCAGTGTCATGGCGCCGAGGATGGCGACGAAGCTGGTGGCCTGCACGCCGAACAATTGCAGGGCCGCGATGATCGTGGCCGCTGTCAGGAACCAGCGGACGAGCGACGCGAAGAAGCTGCCGAGGGTCTCGTCGATGTTCGGCCGCTTGACGGCCTGCCTGCGGACCATGCTGGCCATGGCCCCCGAGATGCGCAGGCCGACAATCAGGACGATGAAGGCGCCCAGCGCCTTCAGGCCGTAGGCGGCCAGCGCTGGCCAGTGTTCTTCGAGTGCGGCCTGCCAGTCGATATTGTTCAGAAAGTCCATGAATTTCTCCGGGGGTTCAGGCCTGGCTGCGCGCGCCAAGCGCGCCGCGCGTCAGCCGCAGGTAGAGGATGAGGATTGTGAGGGCACCGGTGGCAATGGCGAGCCAGGTCATGCCGGTGACGGTCAAGTTGTTGAGCAGGATGCCGACAAGGCCCCATGCGAGCGAGACGAAAAACCAGGGGCTGCGACTGACAAAGCAGGCGAAGGCCCAGGCCGCGAGCGCAGCAGGCACCAGCGTCGCCCATAGCATCTGCCACGGATAGTCGGTTGCGCCGAGCGTGGTGAAATGGCGAATCGTGAGCGGGATCGAGATGGCGATTGCGACCGTGATCCAGCCTGAGAGCAGGCCGGTGGCCATGTCGGCAACAAGTTTGGCCGGGCTGCCGCCCATGCCGCGAATCCGGTCAAACCTGTAGGCGGCGAACCAGGCTGCGACGGCAATCGGAAACAGGAGCGCAAAGTCGAGTGGCGGGGACACGATCAGCTGGGCGCTCAACATCCAGATCACGTTCAGCATGCCGGCAATGATCAGGGCCGGGGTGATTCGATCCATCCATGGCTCGCGGCGGAAGACCGCAAACAGGGAAAACACGAAATAGGCGAGGAAAATCAGGCTCCAGATCGCGAAGAAGACCGGCAGGGGCTGTTCGGGCGCGCCCAGGTCGCGTGTTGCATTGCCGATTGGCGTGCCGACCCCGAGCAGCGGTGCCAGCGCGCCGGACAGCGGTTGCAGCACGGCGAGCAGGAGCAGAATCACGGGCGGCTGTTTTTCCATCGACGACATATGTCCCTGAATGGCTGGAGGGCAAATTGGTTGCACTGACAAAAGTGTGGTGGCACCGGGCGGATTCGCGTTATAGGCCGCCCTCTCTGCAAAGACTTAACAAAGGATTTTGCTCATGGCAAAGACACCTGTGGCCAAGAAGGCCCCTGCAAAAACGGCAGCCAAGAAAGCTGTTGCCAAACCGGCAGCTGCGCGCGCGGCTGCGAAACCGGCTGCGGCCAAAACTGTCGCGGCGAAGAAGCCCGCTGCGAAAGCCGCCCCTGCTGCGGCTGCCAAGGCGGCACCGAAAACGGCAACGACCGTGACCCTGCGGCAGATGTCGGTCGAAATGGCGGAGGCCCACGGCCTCACCAAGAAACAGACACAAGAACTGTTCGACGACATGGCGGTTCGGATCACGAAACGCCTCAAGAAGGGCGAGCGGATTCGCATGAACGGACTCGGCACGCTGGAAGTGCGCAAGCGCCTGGCGCGCATGGGCCGCAACCCGGCAACGGGCGAAGCGATCAAGATCAAGGCGTCCAAGAAGGTCGCCTTCCGCGTCGCCAAGGAACTCAAAGAAACCGTCTGATAGCGGACAGCTTCTGAAATTCCGGAAAGGGTCAGGCTCGCAGAGCGCCTGGCCCTTTTTTGTTTACTCGAGGCTGTTCGCCGTTAACGCGGCGGCCTCTGCGCCTGCGCCTTGCTTGTGAAAGCTGCGATTAGTCCGGCAACATCGCTGCCAGCGTTTCAATCCGGTCGGCTTCGGCAGTCGGCTTGTCCCAGCGGATGCGGTTGATCCGCGGAAAGCGCATGGCGAGGCCGGACTTGTGCCGGGGCGAGCGCTGCAAGCCCTCGAAGGCCACTTCCAGAACCACGCCGGTCTCCTTGTTAGCCGTGACAGAGCGGACCGGGCCGAACCGGTCAATCGTGTTGGCACGGACAAAGGCGTCGAGCTGTTTCAGCTCCGCGTCGGTGAAACCGAAATAGGCCTTGCCGACCGGGGCGAGCCTGTCCTCGCCGTCTTCATCGCGCCAGACACCGAACGTGAAATCGGAATAGAAGCTGGAGCGCTTGCCATGGCCGCGCTGGGCATACATCAGCACCGCGTCGATGAGGAAAGGATCACGCTTCCACTTGTACCAGAGGCCCTTTGGGCGTCCGGCGAGATAGGCGCTGTCCCAGCGTTTCAGCATCACGCCTTCGATTTCCGGCGCGGGCGGATCAAGGCGGGCATCATCGAGCGCGGCGAGCGTGGTGATGGGCACGAGGGGGGAGAGGTCGAACCGGTCGCTCTCGATGCCGAGGACGAACGTTTCGAGCCGGGTGCGACGTTCGCGGAAGGTCTCGCCGCGCAGGTCGCGCATGCCGTCGTGCAGCAGGTCATAGGCGCGAATGAAGGCGGGGTGCGTTTCCAGCTGGCGCTTCGAGACCGTCTTGCGATTTAGGCGTTGCTGCAGGGCGTTGAACGGGGCGACCGTGCCGTCTGCATTGCGCACGAGGAGTTCGCCGTCGAGCGTGCCGTCAAATTCCATTGCAGCGACAATGTCCGGGAAGGCGTGGGAAATGTCGTCGCCGGTGCGGGTATAGATGCGCCGCTCGCCGCCGGCCGCGGAGGCCTGGACGCGGACGCCGTCATATTTCCATTCGGCGGCGAACGTGTCTGCGGTGATCAGCGCGGGGTCGACCGCATCCGGCGTGTCGCGGTCCGCCTTGGGCACCAGGGGATGGGCGAGCATGACCGGACGGAACGGGGCGGCGATATCCGGTGCCGGTTTGTCGGCGCGGCCTTCGAGCCAGGCGAACAGGCTTTCATAAGGCGGGGCGAGGCCATGCCAGATTTCCTCGATATCGGTGACGTCCTTGTCGCCGAAATCCGCGAGCGCGAGCTTGGCGAGACGGGCCGAGACACCGATGCGCAGGCCGCCGGTCAGCAGTTTCAGGAAAGCCCAGCGGCCGGTCGCGTCGAGGCCGTCGAGCCAGCCGGCGACGAGCTTTGGTGCCTCGGCGCGCGGTGCTGCGGCCAGCGTTTCGACAATGTCGGAGAGCGGCGGTGTGCGATTGGCGCCGTGCGCCTGCGGCCAGACCAGGCTGACCGTTTCGGCAAGATCGCCGACATAATCATACGACAGGGCGAACAGTTCCGGGTCCATGCGCCCGTCCATGAGCGCGCGGATCATGGCCGGTTTGACGTTCGGGATATCGAGATCGCCGGTGATTGCACCGAGCGCATAGCCGCGGTCCGGATCGGGCGCTGTGGCGAAATAATCCACCATCAGGCGCAGCTTGCCGTTGCGCGCGGGCGTCAGCACAAGTCTGTCAAGCAGGTCGGCAAAGGCTTGCATACGGTCCTACATAGGGCCAAACACGCGGCATGACAGCGCCGAAACAAGGCGCATGACTGCTAAAAACAGCCAATCACCAAGGGACATCCATTCATGACGCTCAAGCTCCATCACCTCAACGCCTCGCGTTCGCAGCGGATTGTCTGGCTGCTGGCCGAACTCGGCGTGCCGCACGAGATCGTCCACTACAAGCGCGACGAGACGACCAACCTCGCGCCGCCGGACCTGTTGAAAATCCACCCTATGGGCAAGTCGCCCCTGCTGGAAGACGGTGACGTGGTGATCGCGGAAACCGGCGCTATCGCGGAATACCTGATGGGCAAGTACGATACGGCCTTCCAGCTGCATCCCCGCCCGAACTCGCCGGAATTCCCGCGTTACCTGGAATGGGTGCATGCCGCCGAGGGCGCGGTGTTCCTGCCGGGCCTGCTGCAGGTCTATTTCCGGCGCGTCGACATGACCGGCAACCCGGTCGAGGCGATGATGGCGGCCGAGCGCGAGAAGGCTGCGAGCACGATCGAGGCGCACCTGTCGAAATATCCGTATTTCGCCGGTGAGAACTTCACGGCAGCCGACTGCCTGATGGGCTTCCAGATCCAGATGGCCGATTCCATGGGCGCGTTGGCAAACCGCCCGGCGACCAAGGCCTGGCTGGAAAAGATGCGGGCGCGGCCCGCCTACCAGGAAATGCTTGAGGTGGGGATTTAGACGGGTTCCACCGCTGCAAAGGCAGGGGACACGGATACAAGACGCATGGAGCGCTCATCCTGAGCGAAGTCGAAGGACGGGCGCGGGCTGCGCACACAATTCTCCCGGGCCTCGTCCTTCGACTTCGCTCAGGATGAGCCCCTCTGATTGTCCAGATCACGGGGCGAGGTGACGTTCTATTTGCACCCATCCGGATTGGCGTCGCAGCGCGCCATGACAGCGTCCATCCAGCCGGCATAGCCCTGTAGGTTGGTGTAGCGGCCATTATAATCGCCGGCGCAGAATTCGCCGGTGGTGCGGTTCTGCTCGACCACTGAGAGGACGCCGACCACGGTTTTCGTGCCATCTGCTTCGGTGACATAGAGCGGGCCGCCACTGTCGCCGACGCAGGGGCCGGCACCGCCGGCGCTGGCGACATAGATGACCGACGGGCCGTTCGCTGTGATGGCGAGCTGTGTGGTCAGCAGGTTATTCGAGAGCTGGCCGCCATAGCGGGTGAGGCCCCAGCCGGCCATGTCGGCCGTCGGGTAATTGGCGGGGGCGAGCGGCTTCACGGTGGCGCCGTAGCGGGCCACCGGCACATCGGCGATGGGGGCGACCTGGTCGTCATCGAGGCGGATCAGGGCGAGGTCATTGGCATAGCCGTTGGCGGTGCCGAGATAGCCCGCATGGCAGACGGCGACGGTGCCGCTGGTGACCCTGGCAAGCGGGCTGCGCAGGTTGGCCGCGTCGCCGATGAGGCGGAGTTCCTTGTAATCGTCGTCAACGCAATGGGCCGCCGTGACGAACCAGTTCCTGGCGATACGCGTGGCGCCGCAATGGCCGCTGGCGACGGTGCCGTCAGCCTGCGGGTTGCGCGGTTCGAGTTTCACGATGCCGGGAAAGCTGGCGAGAGTGGCGGCAAGGCCGTTGACGGCCTCCGTGCCGACCGAGGGGGCTTCCAGCGTGGTGGCACCCGCGACCATGGCCACGGTCGGCGTCGGCGCGCTGCCAGCGGGGCGGCTACAGCTCGCGGCGTTCAGCGCGGCCAGCGTGGGCAGGGGCGTCTGGATCGTCAGGGCAAGACCGCCAGCCGATTCCGGCTGGAGGGCAGTTTCTTCGGTAGCGTCTTCCGCCGTGCCGTCTACAGGCGCGGTTTCAGCCGGGAGTGTGTCATCCGTGGCAGGCAGCGTATCGGCTGCATCTGCTGGCGCGTCGATCGTGGTTTCGGTGGCGGGCGTCTCGGGCACGACTTCGACCGAACTGGTCACGTCTTCGTCGAACGCGTCCGCCGGCAATTGGTCGGCCGGGCTGGCGGCTTTTTCGCCAGGCGGATTGAGGCCGGGCACCTTGATGGCGTCACAGCCTGACAGGAGGAGAAGCGCGGCGCTGGCCGCCAGGAGGGCTGGGCGTTTCATGTCGTCCCCTTTGAATACACCTATAGCCGTTACTAAAGGCCCCTTGCCGGGGCGCGGTCAACCGGCCTCGTCAGCATAGGCGACCATGCGCAGGGGCCGGGCGCGGCGGCCTTCCAGTTCGGCCCAGCGCACGAGCGCGTCTTCACGCCCATAGGTAACCCAGAGCTCTTCCGGGTTCACTTCGCGCACCGTTTCGGTCAGCTCGTCCCAGTCGGCATGGTCGGAGATCACCAGCGGCAACTCGACACCGCGCTGTTTGGCGCGCTGGCGGATGCTCATCCAGCCCGACGCGAAGGCGATGACCGGGTCAGGGAAATTCTGCGCCCATTTGCCATCGAAACTGCCGGGCGGGGCGACGATAATCTGGCCGCGAAAGGTTTCGCGTTCGGCTTTCGGCACGTCGCCGGTCGGCACGGTGACCAGCGTGCCAAGGTCGATGCCGACGGACTGGTAATGGGCGCAGAGCTTTTCGAGGCTGGGATGGATGAAGATCGGGGCATCATGGCCGGCGAGGCGCAGGTGGCGGATGACGCGCTGGGCCTTGCCGAGGGAATAGGCGCCGACGCAATGGGCGCGTTCGGGAAAGGCCTGCAGGCTGTGCAGGAGGCGGGCAATCTCGCCGCCCGTATCCGGGTGGCGGAAGACGGGCAGGGCGAAGGTCGCCTCGGAAATGAACACATGGGTGCCGAGAACCGGCTCGAACGAGGCGCAGGTCGGATCAAAGCGGCGCTTGTAGTCGCCGGTGAAGGTCATGCGCAGGCCCTTGTGCTCGACCACGACCTGGGCCGAGCCGAGAATGTGCCCTGCGGGCGCCAGCCAGATGGTGACGCCATTGATCTCGACCGTCTCGCCATATTCGAGGTTTTGTGTGGACTTGGCGAAATTCTGGCCATAGCGGCAGGCCATGATGGCCAGCGTGTCCGGGTGGGCGAGCACCTTGCCGTGGCCGCCGCGGGCATGATCGGAATGGCCGTGGCTGATGACGGCCCGGTCCACGGCGCCGCGCACGGGATCGAGGTAGAAATCCCCCGGCGGGCAGTAGAGGCCCTTGGGCGTGGGCTGCAGGAGGAGGTCGGGCCGGAGCATGACCTGAATGTAGGCAATTGCAGGAATGGGGGAAGGGGCGGGACGCGGTCCCTTCCGCTTTGCGGCCAAGTGGGGTAGGCGACTGGGCCGCATTCCCCGCATCAAGGGCGTTCCTCATGCAGATTGGCATCGATTTCGGCACATCGAACACGTCGATCGCGTTTCGCGGTCCGGATGGCGCCGCCCTGGTTGCGCTGGAGCCGGAGGCTACGTCAATTCCGACAGCCGTGTTCTACGGCCTGGATTCCGGCGAGTACGCCATCGGTTCGCGGGCGGTGAGCGCCTATGAGTCCGGCGAAGAGGGCCGGTTGATGCGTTCGATCAAGTCGGTCCTCGGTTCGTCGCTGATTGACGAGACCACCGAACTCGGCCGGCGGCGCTTGCCGTTCCGTGACGTGATCGTGCATTTCCTGCGCCGGGTGATTGCCAATGCGGAAGAACAGACCGGGCAGCGCGTCGAGTCCGTCATCCAGGGCCGTCCGGTCTCGTTCAATGACCGGCACCCGGAACTCGACAAACGCGCGCAGACCATCCTGGAAGCCTGCCTTCACACGGCGGGCGTTGCCCATGTCGAATTCCTCGAAGAGCCCGTGGCGGCGGCGCGGTCCGTGGCCTTCCCGACCGGCCGGGAAAAGCTGGTCTTCGTGGTCGATATCGGCGGCGGCACGTCCGATTTTTCGGTCGTGCGCATATCGCCCGACAATGCCGGATTCGACGTGCTGGGCAGTGCAGGCCTGTATGTCGGCGGCAATGATTTCGATCACATGCTGAGCTTTTTCGAACTCTCGCACCTGTTCGGGCATGGTGAGACGCTGGCGCTGAACGGCCTGCCGGTGCCGTCGGCGCCCTATTCGACCCTGTCGGACTGGAAGAGCCTCAACAAGCTCTACACGCGCGACACAGAGAAACAGATCAAGTGGATGATGATGAACAGCCCGGACAGCGCCGGGATCCGGGCGTTCGACCACCTCGTGCGCAGTCATGAAGCCCACGCCTATGCCAAGCGCACGGAGCAGATCAAGATCGGCCTCAGCGAGGCGGACCAGCAGACATTCGTCTATGACACGCCCGAGGCGCACCTTGAGCGGCGTGTCGTGCGCGGAACGTTCGAAGGCCTGATCGGAGAGGCCGTGTCGAAGATGGACGCGGTGGCCGCGGACTGCCTCAAGCGGGCGGGCGTGGCGCCGGACCAGGTGACCGATATCGTGATGGTGGGCGGCTCCACCTTCATCCCGCTGGTGCAGGAACGGCTGGCCGGACGGTTCGGCAATGCCGCCCTGTCAGCCAATGACCGCTTCGGCGCGGTCGCCAAAGGCCTCGCCGTGCACGGCGCGGCGATACGCTAGGGGCGGGGGCGTCGCAACGCCCGCCGCTGCCATTTGAGGCGCAGACCGCCTAAATCGCGGCGAGGACCGCTTCCGGCGTGATCGGGATATGCCGCAGGCGTGCACCGACCGCGTTGAAGATCGCATTGCCGATGGCCGGGCCGACGACCGTTGTGGCGGGCTCGCCAAGGCCGACCGGCACTTCGGTGCTCTCGACAAAACTGATGTCGAGCTCCGGCACGTCGGCGAGGCGCAGCGGCGTGTAGGGGCCGAGATTCAGGTCCCTGACCTGTCCGTTCACGAACTCCGTGCCCTCGTGCAGTGCGAGCGAGAGGCCCCAGAGGGACGCACCCTCCATCTGCGCCAGCGCGCCGTCCGGATCGACGATGGTTCCGGCATCGGCCACAAGGGTCAGCTTTTCGACCGTGACGCGGCCACTGGCCCGATCGACATGGACCTGCGCCGTACAGGCAACCCAGGTCGGCATGCCGCGCTCCTGCCCGAAGCTGGTCGCGAGGCCGATTCCCGAATCGGCAGGGAGTGATCTGCCCCAGCCGGCCCTGGCGGCGCAGCGGCGCACGACCTCGGCCTGACGCAGCGCGCCGCCGACGGCGTTCGGCGCCGATCCGGCATTCATGCCGGCGCCGTCGAGCAGGGACAGACGAAAACCGACCGGGTCCTTGCCGAGCGCGTGGGCTGCCTCGTCCATGAAGCTTTCGAGCGCCCAATTGGTGAAGCCCGGCCCGACCGACCGCAGCCAGCCTGGCCGGAACGTGCTGTTGGCAAGGTCGTTCGAGACGGCGCGGACACGGTGCGCACCGACCGTGTACCAATGGTCCGCCCCGCTGACGGCGAAGGGATCATAGGCAACGCCGTTGACGCCGTTCGGCATGAAGAAGGGTGCCATCACCTGCGTCGGCCAGCCGGCGGCAACGTGCTGTTCCATGCCGGTGACCTTGCCATCCGCATCGGCGGCGAGGCGGAGACGCTGGACGCTGGGTGAGCGCACGGAGTCCATGCGCGTATCGTCTTCGCGGGTGAGCACCATCTTGACCGGCTTTCCGAGCGCCTTGGCGGCAAGGGCGGCCGGTACGGCATAGTCGCCGTTCAGCCTGCGGCCGAATCCGCCGCCGAGCCGGTAGGTGCGCATGACGATCTTGTCCTCGGGCATGCCGAGGGCGGTTGCCAGCCAGGGCAAGACAAGGCTCTGCCATTGGTTGCCGGTATGGATCTCCATCACGCCATCCTTTTCGAAGGCGAGGGCATTGACGGGTTCGAGGTGCATGTGGAGCGCCGTGCCGGTCGTGTAGGTGGCTTCCACCGTCGTCGTCGCGGCGGCGAAGGCTGCGGTCGTGTCGGTGACGCCGGTGTCGAGAATGGCGCCCTGCGACGGGTCGTCGAGCAGGCTGCCGGCATGGTCCTGGATCTGCTTTTCGGAGACCGTGGATGTCGGGCCGGGGGTCCAGTCGACCTTGACGAGGTCAACTGCCTTGATGGCTGCCGGATAGGTGTCTGCGATCACCATGACCCAGCCCGTCACGGTGCCGGAAGGGTCGTCGATCACGAGGCTCTGCTGGTAGCCCTTCACTGCTTTCGCAGCGCTGTCGTCAACGGAATTGACTTTCGATCCATTCCGCGTCGGCGGCATGATGGGCCGGGCATAGACCATGCCGTCGACCTTGGCGTCGATGCCGTAGAGGGCTGTGCCATTGGTCTTTTCCATGATGTCGCGCGCCATGACGGGCTTGCCGATCAGGCGGCGTTCCGCAGCGGGCTTGACCGGGAGCGCAGCGAGTTCCTCGGGCGTGAAGGTCTTGTTGACGCCCTTCTTGACGATGTCGGCATAGCTGATGGTCTTGTTGCCGGAGATGACTTCGCCATTGCGGGCGGTGCAGGTTGCGGCGTCGACCCCGAGGGCGGCGGCGCCTGCTTCGATCAATGCGGTCCGGCCAGCTGTGCCGGCCTGGGAGTAGATCGGGAAAGTCTGCCAGACCGACCAGCTGCCGCCGGTGACCATGAGGCCCCATTTCGGATCGGAGTCGACCTGCTTGATACGGACATTGTCCCACGCGATTTCGAGCTCGTCGGCGAGGATCCGCGCGAGCGCCGTGCCGACATGCTGGCCCATCTCGGCGCGGATGATGTTGATCGTCGCGATGCCGTCGGCGCCGATGGCATACCAGAGCGAGGGGGCATAGAGCTCGGCATCGATCGTGGTGGCGTCGCCGGGTGCATCCTTGGCGCCGCAGGCCGTCAGGAAGCTGAAGGCGAGGCCGCCGCCGGCCGTGGTGATGAGAAAGCCGCGCCGCGAGAGCGCAGTCGGGGCGGTGGAATCGGTGGTGCTTGTGAAGCGTGACATGGGTCTCAGCCTCCCTTCATGGCGTCGGCGGCCTGGCGCACGGCGGCCCGGATGCGGGTATAGGTCATGCAGCGGCACAGGTTGCCGGTCATGATCGAGTCGATATCGGCGTCCGACAGGTTGGGGTCCTCGGCGAGCGCCGCGGCGGCCTGCATGATCTGGCCCGACTGGCAGTAGCCGCATTGCGGCACCTGGATGTCCTGCCAGGCCAGCTGGACGGGATGCGAGCTGTTCGGATCGAGGCCTTCGATCGTGGTGATCTCCTCACCGTCGACAGTGCTGACCGGCGTGATGCAGGATCGGACGGCTACGCCACCGATATGGACTGTGCAGGCACCGCACTGGCCAACGCCGCAACCGAACTTGGTGCCGGTGAGATTGGCCTCGTCCCGGATCACCCAGAGCAGGGGCGTATCGGGATTGGTGTCGATCGTGAAGGGTTTTCCGTTGAGCTTGAAGCTGGTCATGTCGTCTCCATCAATCCCGTCGGGCATCGCGACACTGCCTGCCGGTTCCGCAACATTCTCGTCGGGCGGGCTGCCGGCATCCCGGAGCGCCTGCCGCCGCGTTAACCCGCACATAATCGCCCAATTCGGCCACGTGTCCAGCGCATGTCGATCGGATACCATTCACGTTATGGCCGGACGGGCGCGGGCTGGTTGCCAAATCCCTAACTGCCTCGCCATACTTGCGACATGAAATCGTGTGCATACACTGGCACCCGTAACAGGAAAGACTTGTCCATGCGTCCAGTGTCCGCCGTGATCGTATCCCTTGCTGCGCTTGCAGTATCCGCCTCTGCGGCCTTTGCCCAGGAGGGCGGCAATACAGACGATATGGACCTGGCGCTGTCCGCCGGCTGGAAAGCCGCCTTCACCTGTTCCGACCTGTTCACGGCCGGCCAGTCGATGGCCGAGATCGACCAGAATGACCTCAGCGGCATCTACCCGGATTACCAGCGGGCGTTCGACACGCTGCCGAAGCCGCAGGTCAACACGGCGATGAAGACCGTATCGGTGACCTATTCGGGAATGATGCCGCCGCGCATAGCCGCCTGGCGCCCCGGATTCGGCTGCACGCAGCTGCCGATCGGCGCCGATTCCAGCATGATTTCCTTCCTGCCGCATTTCGCCAGCTGGCCGACGGCACCGGCGCAGGACCGGGGCAGCGCCATCGGCGCGAACGTGAAGATCCAGCTGCGCACCGAAGAGGCCGAACGGCTTGAAGCGCCGGTCTCGTTTGCCTTTGACGAGCGCACCTATGGCAATGGCACGCGCACCAGCGCCGTGCTGGTCGTGCGCGAGGGACAGGTCGTGGCCGAGCGCTATGCACTTGGCGTGGACCATGAGACGCCGCAGCGGACCTGGTCTGCCGGCAAGTCGATTGCGGCCACCGTGCTGGGCGCGGCCCGGCGCAACGGCCTGATCGACATCGATTACCCGGCGGTGATTGCCGACTGGAACAATGGCGCCGATCCGCGCCGGGCGATCACGATCCGCAACCTGATGCATATGGCGAGTGGTCTCGACAGCGGCGAGAGCGGTTCGCGCACCGACCGGATCTATTTCGGCGGCGGGCGGGTGGTCGACCAGGCGGCCAGCAAGGTGCTGGAAGCCATGCCGGGCACGCGGTTCAAGTATTCCAACAATGACACGCTGATCGCGATGCGCAGCCTGCGGGAATCGATGAAGGACGACAATGCGTTCCATCGCTTTCCCTATGAGGGCCTGCTGAACAAGATCGGCGCGGCGCACACGACGCTGGAGATCGACTGGAACGGCGATTTCATCGCCTCGAGCCAGGTCTGGTCAACGGCGCGCGACCTGGCCCGGGTGGGCCAGCTCTACCTGCAGGACGGGATGTGGGGCAATGAGCGCCTGCTGCCGGAAGGCTGGGCCGAGTTCGTGCGCACCCCGGCGCCGGCGCAACCGGAGAGCGGACCCGGCTATGGCGCGCAATTCTGGCTGATGAATGATGCACCGGGGATTCCCGAGGGCACGTTCTACATGGCGGGCAACCGGGGCCAGTATGTCGTGATCGTGCCGAGCATGAATGCGGTGATCGTGCGGCGCGGCTATGACGTGAATGGCGGGGCGCGGTTCGAGATCAATGATTTCACGCGGGACGTGCTGCTGGCCCTGCAGGCGGCGGATGACGAGCGCGCGGCGCTCAGGGCGCAGGCCGAGCGTGACGCCGAGCTGGAGAACATGTCGCCGAAAGAGCGCGCGAAGTTCCTCGCCGCGCAGGGCAGTAACGAACCGCAATGAAGGGGGAAGGCAGGGCCTTCGCCTTGCGCTAGGCTCGGTCGGCCATGCCCGACAGTGCCGCCCCCGTGTTTACCTTGCCCGAGCCCTTTGCGGGCTGGTTTGCCGCGCGTGGCTGGCGGGCGAGGCCGCACCAGCTGGCGCTGACCGAGGCGGCGCTGGCAGGCGAAAGCGCCTTGCTGATAGCGCCGACGGGCGGGGGCAAGACGCTGGCCGGGTTCCTGGCGAGCCTGATCGAGTTGAAGGACAAGGGCCGGCGGTCGAACACGGGCATCCCCGCCCTGCACACGCTGTATGTCTCGCCGCTGAAGGCGCTGGCGGTGGACGTGCAGCGCAACCTGATGGCGCCGGTGGGCGACATGGAACTCGACATCCGGATCGAGACGCGCACGGGCGACACGCCGAGCCATGTGCGCCAGAGGCAGCGGCGCACCCCGCCGGACGTATTGCTGACGACGCCGGAGCAGCTGGCCCTGTTCATTGCGTCGGACCATGCCAAGGATTTCTTTGCCGACCTGAAATGCGTGATCGTCGACGAGGTGCATGCGATGGCGGCCTCGAAGCGCGGCGACCTGCTGTCTCTGGGGCTCGCGACGCTTGGCAATTGGGCCCCGGCCTGCCGGTTCATCGGCCTGTCGGCGACCGTGAAGGAGCCGGAGGCCCTGGCGCGATGGCTGGCGCCGGAGGCGCGCATCATCCGGGCCGAGGGCGGGGTGTCGGCCGAAGTGGACATCCTTGTCTCGCGCGAGCGGATTCCCTGGTCGGGCCATTCCGGGCGGTTCGCCGTGCCGGAAGTGTATGAGGCGATCAAGAAATCCAGGATGGCGCTGGTGTTCGTGAACACGCGCAGCCAGGCCGAAGTCATGTTCCAGGAACTATGGCGGGTGAATGACGACAACCTGCCGATCGCGCTGCACCATGGCTCTCTGGCCAAGGACCAGCGTGTGCGGGTGGAAGCGGCGATGGCGGCGGGCCAGCTGAAGGCGGTGGTCTGCACCTCGACGCTCGATCTCGGCATTGACTGGGGTGAGGTGGACCTCGTGATCCAGATGGGCGCACCCAAGGGCGCGGCCCGGCTGGTCCAGCGGATCGGGCGGGCGAACCACCGCATGGACGAGGCGAGCCGGGCGGTGCTGGTGCCGACGAACCGGTTCGAGGTGCTCGAATGCCGGGCGGCAGAAGCGGCGGTCGAGGCGGGCGAGATAGACGGCGAGGGCCTGAGGCAGGGCTCGCTCGACGTGCTGGCGCAGCATGTCATGGGCCGGGCCTGCGGCGACGGGTTCGATCTTGCGCCGCTGCATGACGAGATCGTGCGGGCGGCGCCCTATGCGGATCTCGACTGGGAGACGTTCGAGCGGATCGTCGATTTCGTGGCGAGCGGCGGCTATGCGCTGAAGACTTATGACCGGTTCCACCGGATCGTACGGCGGCCCGACGGGCGCTGGGTGGCGCGCACGGCGCAGGACGCTCAGCAGCACCGGATGAATGTCGGGGCGATTGTCGAGGCGGTGCAATTGTCGGTGCGGCTGGCGAGTTTCGTGGGGAAGGGGGCGGGCGCGCCCGGCGAGAAGCGGGCGGTGCGGGCGGGCCGCAAGCTGGGCGAGATCGAAGAGTATTTCATCTCGACCCTGGTGCCGGGAGATACGTTCCTGTTCGGCGGCGAAGTGCTGCGCCTGATCGGCGTCGAGGGGCTCGACGTGCTGACGGTTCGGGCGGTGGGCGAGAAGCCCGCGATACCGTCCTATAATGGCGGGAAATTCCCGCTGACGACCTTCCTCGCCGAACGGGTGCGCCAGATGATCCACGACCCGGCGCAGTGGGAGGCTCTGCCCGGCCCGGTGCGGGAATGGTTCGCGGCGCAGGCGCGCCGGTCGAGCATTCCGCCGCCGGATCACCTCCTGGTCGAGACCTTCCCGCGCGGGGACCGGCATTACATGGTCTGCTATCCGTTCGAGGGGCGCCTCGCGCACCAGACGCTGGGCATGCTGCTGACCCGGCGGCTGGAGCGGATGGGCGCCAAACCGCTGGGCTTTGTCGCGAGCGAATATGCACTGGCCGTGTGGGCGATGGAGGACATGGCCGGGCTCGACATGGGCGACCTGTTCCATCCGGACATGATGGGTGACGATCTGGAAGCCTGGCTGGACGAGAGCGCGCTGATGAAACGGACCTTCGCCCATTGCGCGCAGGTGTCGGGCCTGATCGCGCGCAACCTGCCGGGCAAGGAGAAGAATTCGCGGCAGGTGAGTTTCTCCGCCGATCTGATCTATGACGTGCTGCGCAGCCACGAGCCGGACCATATCCTGCTGCAGGCGGCGCGGCAGGACGCGGCGACGGGCCTGCTGGATGTGCGGCGCCTGTCGGACATGCTGGTGCGCATACGCGGCAAGATCGACCACAACACGCTGGACCGTATCAGCCCGTTCGCCGTGCCGGTGATGCTGGAAATGGGCCGCGAGCCGGTGTTCGGCGCCTCGGTTCAGGATGCGGTGCTGGGCGAGGCGGAGAGCGATCTCGTGCGCGATGCGATGGGCTAGGCGGTTGGAGAGGCTCAGGATGAGCGCTTCGGGGGTGTGGATTCCGGGTTTGACCGAGACCGCAATGCGGGCCACTTTCGCGCGATGACCGCGCTTGCTGCCCGCCCTTCCGAAACGCTGCTGCACCTTGGCGGCGAGATGCTGCGACCGCTGCCGGAAGGCGCGCTGTGGTGGGCCGCCGAGCGGGTGCTGGTCGTGTCCGACCTGCACCTTGAAAAGGGCAGCGCCTATGCCGCGCGAGGGCAGATGCTGCCGCCTTATGATACCGGCGCGACGCTGGACCTGGTCGAACGGCTGTGTGCGGCGCTGGCGCCGAAGACGGTGATCTCGCTGGGCGACAGTTTCCATGACCGGGCGGCCGAGCTGCGCCTGCCGGAGGCCTATGCGGCGCGGATCAAGGCGCTGACGGGCGCGCATGACTGGGTCTGGGTGGAGGGCAACCATGATCCGGATCCGCCGGCGCATCTGGGCGGGCGGGCGGCCAAAGTGGTGCGGATCGGGTCGCTGGTATTCCGGCACGAGCCGACGGGCGAGGCGGGCGAGATTGCCGGGCACCTGCATCCGGCGGCCAAGGTGAAAGGGCGCGGGCGCATGGTGCGGCGGCGCTGTTTCGCCAGCGACGGGGCCCGGCTGGTGATGCCGGCCATGGGCGCCTTCACCGGCGGGCTGAATGTGCTGGACGATGCCTTCGGGGCGCTGTTCCCGGAAGGCCTGATGGCGTTCGCGCTCGGCGGCGAGCGCGTGTTTGCCGTGTCGGCGAAAAGCCTCGTGCCGGATGTGGCGAATGGCGCGCGGTGGCGGCTCTAGCCCGACCAGGCGACACCGAGGACGATGCGGCCGGTGATCATGGCGATGAAGACAAGCAGGATGGCGATCCACACGCCGAGCACGCCGGCCGTGATGCGCCAGCGCTCGGGCGGCAGGCCCTGCAGCAGGAAGGCCGCGATGCCGGCGATATTGATGCAGACAAGGTCGTTGGCAAAGAGGAACAGGCAGCGCAGGGCCAGACCGACATCGCCCTGCCCGAAATAGAGTCCTGCGGCTGACAACGGCGGCACGAGGGCGACGGCGATCATGACGCCGACCAGGGACGCCGAGGCGCCCTTGTTGAGAGCCATCACGCCGGCGGCGCCAGAGGCGAGGGCAAGGGCGATGTCGCCGAGATGGACGATGGTGCGGCTGTAGAGTTCCGGCGTGCGCGGATCGAAGTCGATTGCGAGGCCGAGCAGGGCGGTGAAGACGAGCACGCTGGCGGCGCCGATAAAGAGCGTGCGGCCGGCGCGCCAGGCGAGCGCGCCGTTGCCGACCGTGGCGGCAAGGGCGAGGGACAGGGTGGGGCCGAGCAGGGGGGCGATGACCATGGCGCCGATGACGATGGCGGTCTGGCCGCTGCGCATGCCCAGCGCGGCGATGAGCGCCGAGAGGATGACCGTGACCAGGTATTCCGGCGTCAGGGCGATGGAATCGACGACATCGTCATAGATCTCGTCGGTGCTGCGCCGGTCGCGGCTGAGGAAGCGCTCGATCGGGGTGGGCGGACGCACGGGTTCGCCTGCGTCTGTCCCGGCCACCTCCGGTTCCTCCAGCGGCGGGACGACGGCCTGCAATTCGACCACCATGGCCACGAAGCCCTCATTGTCCTGAAGCGCCAGGCTGAGGCGTTTGAGCAGGTTCTCGACATCATGGCTGACAAGGATGGCGGAGAATTTCTCGCGCCCGTCGGGCACGGTTTCCTGCCAGACGCGGGCGCTGCAGCTTTCGAGGATGCTGCGGGTCTCGGCGACGTCCACATCCTGGACAAAGACTTCGACAAGGCGTGATGACATGGCGGCGGACTCTCAAGGGTGGGCGTTTGTCCAGATTAGACGGGTCGACTGCAAGACGCCTACGCGGGACACTACGTACATGTCCGCGCGCGCCCAACGAGCCGGCAAGGCCCGTTCAGGTTGCTTGACAGTAGGATTATATACCCATTATCCATGGGGTCGGACAGAACAGGGCCGTTTGCCATGCAGCACAGGGATATCTGGCGGGGAATAGACCAGCTGGCAGCGCATCATGGCCTGTCGGCCTCGGGCCTTGCGAAACGCGCGGGACTTGACCCGACGGCGTTCAACCCTTCCAAGCGTGAAGGCGCCGACGGGCGGCCGCGCTGGCCGTCGACAGAGAGCCTTGCGCGCGTGCTGGAGGCTGTCGGCAGCGGGTTCGATGATTTTGCCGCCCTGGTGGAGGGCCGTCGCGGCGGCCTCGCGCCGCTGATCGGCTTTGCGCAGGCCGGGCAGGACGGCTTCTTCGACGATGCGGGCTTCCCGGTTGGCGGCGGCTGGGAAGAGGTGCGGTTCCCGGGCCTCGGCGACGAGCCGGTCTATGCGCTGCAGATCAGCGGCGATTCCATGGAGCCGGCCTATCGCGCGGGCGACCGGATCATCGTCGCGCCGGGCGCCGAGGTGAAGCCGGGCGACCGGGTGGTGGCGAAGACGACAGGCGGCGAAGTGATGGCCAAGGTGCTGGCGCGGCGCAATGCGCGCACGGTGGATCTGGCCTCGCTGAACCCGGACTATCCGATGCGCAGTTTCAAGCCGAACGAGATCGCCTGGATCGGGCGCATCCTGTGGGCGAGCCAGTAGGGCATGACATATCTCATTCTCAAGGCGCTTGTGTCCGGCATCCTGATCGCGGCGGTGTCCGAGATTGCCAAGCGCAGTCCCGGGTTCGGGGCGCTGGTCGCCTCGCTGCCGCTCGTGTCTGTGCTGGGCATGATCTGGCTGTGGCGCGACAAGCCGGACGTGGCCAACATGGCCGACCATGCGAGCGCGACGTTCTGGTACGTGTTGCCGTCGCTGCCAATGTTCCTGCTGATCCCGGCCCTGTTGCGGCAGGGGTGGGGATTCTGGCCGTCTCTGGTGGCCGGATGCCTGCTGACAATTGCGCTCTACCTGCTGATGACGTGGATCGGCCCGCGGTTCGGGCTGAGGCTGTGACAGCGGCGTTCCCAAGGGAGAGGGGATGCGTTTTGCACATGACGCCCGGGAAGTGCTTTGCATGTTCCGCGAAAGCAGGTGAATAGGCCGACATGACCGATACGCCCTATGACGAACCCACACCGCAAGTCTCGCTGGACCCCGATGACTGGGACGCCTTCCGCGCGCAGGCGCAGCGCATGCTGGACGCCGCCATCGACCGGATGCAGGCGAGCCGGCAGGGCCGCGTGTGGACCGAACTGCCCGATGAGATCAAGGATACGCTGAAGGCGCCGCTGCCCCGCGAGGGCTGGGGCACAGAGGACGTGATCAGCCGGATGGAGACCCTGTTGCCCTATGGCGCGGGA